>ENA-UOJS01000562-UOJS01000562.1-human-gut-metagenome-genome-assembly--contig:-C74-NODE-562-length-38900-cov-8.888222_pt1 | contig 38900 bp, 32 predicted proteins | sample MGYA00242355_ERZ723902 | MGnify/ENA metagenome assembly ERZ723902
GGTTTAGATTATAATATAAGATGTTATTGTGTGTCGGGATAATTGCCGCCAGGATCCGACAATGCTTCCGGATATCACATTCGAGGGAGGTGCAAGAAATGCTCAGAACTTATCAGCCCAAAAAGCGGCAGCGTCAGAAGGAGCACGGCTTCAGAAAAAGAATGAAAACGCTGAACGGAAGAAACGTACTGAAAAGAAGACGCGCCAAAGGCAGAAAACGTCTTTCTTATTGATTTTTTCAGAGAATCAGCAGAATAGCCGGGGCGTTTTACCCCGGGACCCGGCGACCGGACCTTGCATTTACGCTGTCGGTCGCCGTTTTTTTGAAAATTTTCGCGCGGATGGGGAAGCAGCCGTGCGGGGATCCTTCGCTTATCCGACAGGAGCGTCCGAAAAGGCATAAGAAAACAGGAGAAAAGCAGGAGAAGAACGGAGAAGACAGAGAGGTGCACGTGCGATGAAGAACACTGCTATATGTGAAAATCATCTTTACGCCAAGGCGTACCGTCGCGGCAAGCGTGCCGTGGGCAGGTATACCGCGGTATATGTGCTGCGCGATTATGCGGCAGGCAAAATAGCGCGTGCCGATCCGAGGCGCGGACTTCGTAACCGCGTCGGTCTCACCGTAGGAAAAAAGCTCGGCGGAGCGGTCGAGCGCAACCGCGCCAAGCGACTTGTGCGCGAGGCATACCGCCTTATCGAGGCGGAGGGCGGAGTTTCTCACGGCTGGCTCGTGGTCATAGCGGCGCGCACGGCGATAGCCGGCGCGTCAATGGGCGAGGTAAAGGCGGACCTTTACCGCTCGCTTTGTGCGGCGGGCATTGCGCCCGCGGACCGTGCGGCACACGATAAGCAAAGCAAAGCAACAGAAACGGGCGGCGCGCCGGACGCACCCGGGAGCGGGACATGAAGCATGTCGCCATCCTGCTAATAAAATTTTACCGGCGCTTTATCTCACCGCTGAAGCGGAAACCGTGCTGTAGGTTTACGCCTACATGCTCAGCCTACGCCCTTGAGGCGTTTCAGAAACGGGGCTTTTTTGTGGGACTCATACTCACCGTATGGCGGGTCCTGAGATGCAATCCGTTTTGCCGCGGAGGGTACGACCCCGTACCAGAGCATGGTCTTACAAATAAAAAACGGAATATTGAACCGGCGGGGGGACTGTCGCAGTTCGACGTGTCGGACGGCGACGAAGCAATTCCGGACGACAGTGCCGGAAAAGAAAATCAACGAGAGGCACACAAAACAGAATGAATTTCATTGACAAACTACTTTGTTGGATCGGCTCATTTCTCGGCTGGCTCGACAAAACAACGGGCAGCTACACACTTGCGCTCTTTATATTTGCATTTGTTGTGGAGCTGTTGCTGCTGCCCATTGCCATCAAACAGCAAAAAACATCTATAAAGCAGGCACGTCTGCGCCCCAAGGAAATGGCTATCCGCAAAAAATATGCGGGACGCAATGACCAGGTGACGCAGCAGAAGGTCGCGCAGGAGATACAGGAGATGTATCAGAAGGAGAATTTCAGTCCCTTTGCGGGATGCCTCCCCCTCCTGCTCCAGATGCCTGTCATACTTGCGCTTTATCAGGTCGTTATCAACCCGCTCCATTACGTTATGGGCGTCGGCAGCGAGGCTATCAAGGCGCTTCAGGCATTCGTGACCGCCGCGGTCGACGCGGGCGGGCTCGGCATTACGATCGGCAGATCGAACGGTACCATCGTCCTTATCGACGCTATCCGCGATCATTGGGCTGACATACAGTCAAAGTTCGTAGCGTTCGTTGAGGGCGGCGGGTATGATATGCCCGTGGGCACCACTGCTACATCGGCGCTCGGCGAGATATCCGCGGCTTATGACAAGGGACTTCCCGATTTCAGCCTCTTCGGCATCAACCTCGGCGAGATACCCGACATCACCAAGCCGAGCTGGCTGTGGCTCGTCCCCGTTCTCACCTTTGTGGTTTACTTCTTCAGCATGAAGCTGACCCGCAAGTTCTCCTACCAGCCCTCAAACGGACAGTCGGAGAAGCAGATGGGCTGCTCCAACACCGTTATGGATGTCACCATGCCGCTTATGTCGGTCTATTTCACCTTTGTCGTTCCTGCCGCTATCGGCGTTTACTGGATATTCAAGAGCATTCTCGGAACGGTAAAGCAGTTCATACTCAGCCGCGCAATGCCCATGCCCACCTTCACCGAGGAGGACTACAAGGCAGCCGAGCGTGAATATGCGGGAAAGCCCGTGACCAAGGAGAAGCGCAAGCTCGATCTTGACGCGAACCGCGGCAATCCCAAGTCTCTCTTCCATATCGACGACGAGGACTACACCCCGCCGGAGGACGACGAGATGTTCGACACCGAGCGCCGCGTGGCTGCCGAAAAGACCGGAGCCGTAGAGACCGCTCCGCTCAAAGAGGACAAGCCGGACAGGTCAAAGAAGGACAAAAAGAAAAAAGACGAAAAAGACGACGGGAACGACGGAGACGTCGAGTGATTTCCCGTAGCAACGATCGACGATTGACGATTGACGAATGAAAGGTAATTTGAATTTATGAATAAAGAAGTTAAGGTCAGTGCAAAAACCGTAGAAGAGGCACTGCTGAAGGCGGCGGCGGAGCTGGGTGTGACCACAGATGAGATCGAATACACCGTAACTACCGAAGCCAAAAAGGGATTTCTCGGTATCGGCGCCGTTGATGCCGAGATAGTTGCCACATACAAGGACAAGAATGCAGTCTCAAAGGACGGTCATCTGCTCACCAGGGGCGAGAAGAACGCCGTTGAGTTTATCGAGACCGTTATTGCGGACATGGGCATCAACGCCGAGGTCGGCACGAGGACCGGCGATAACGGAGCGCTTATCATTGAGGTCTCCGGCGCTGATTCCGGAGTTCTTATCGGACACCACGGCGAGACGCTGGACGCGCTCCAGTATCTTGCGGGACTTGCCGCCAACCGCCGCGAGATCGGCGAGAACGGTGAGCGCGCCGAGAAGGGCGAATACGTCAAGGTCGCGCTTGACATTGCGGGATATCGCGAAAAGAGAGAGGAGACTCTCCGCAAGCTGGCGCGCGAGCGCGCCGCACGCGTGCTCAAATACAAGAGAAGCGTTATGCTTGAGCCGATGAATCCCTACGAGCGCCGTATCATCCATTCGGAGATACAGGGCATCGAGGGCGTTTCCACGACGTCCATCGGCAGCGACAGCAACCGTAAGATAGTAATATTCCTTGATAACAAGTCCGCCGCCGAAGAAAAAGAAAGCGACTGAGGCTGTTCGTTTGTGAGGGGGCTGTAAAAAGCATCGGGTTTTTTACAGTCCCCAATGTGATATCCGGGAAGGGAAGGTGACACGTAATGCTTGATACGATAGCGGCGATATCAACGCCGCGGGGCAAGGGCGGAGTTGCGCTTATCCGCATAAGCGGCTCCGACGCCATAGCGGTGGGAGATGCGATATTCAAGCCGAAAAACGGGAAAAAGCTGTCGGAGGCTCCGGTGCGGTATTCCGTTTTCGGGGATGTGTGCATGCCGCACGACGGCAGGCAGGTCGATTCGGGACTTGCGGTGACGTTCCGCGCTCCGCACTCGTTTACCGGTGAGGACACTGTGGAAATAAGCTGCCACGGCGGAGTGCTTGTCAGCGCGGCGGTGCTTGCGGCGGCTCTTGCGGCAGGTGCGCGCCAGGCGGAGGCGGGGGAATTCACCCGCCGCGCTTACGCGGCGGGCAAGCTGAGCCTTGCCGAGGCGGAGGCTCTCGGAATGCTGCTCGATGCGCGCACGGGAGAGCAGCTCCGGCTCGCGCGCGGCGGTATGCGGGGTGGCGTCACATGTGCCGCCGGGGAGATCGCGGGCGGGATATCAGCGATACTTTCGGATATTTACGCGCGCATCGATTTCCCGGATGAGGATCTCGGCGAGCTGAGCGTCGGCGAGATCGCCGACCGTGCGGGGGCGTTGCTTGCCGCCACACAGCGGCTCGGCGCAACGTATTCAACGGGCAGGGCGATAGCCGAGGGCATTCCCACCGTTATATGCGGCAGGACCAACGCGGGCAAAAGCACGCTTTACAACCGGCTGACGGGTGAGGAATCCGCGATCGTGACCGCCGAGGCGGGCACGACGCGCGATGTACTGACGGAAACTGTGTCGTTCGGCGGTGTGACGCTGCGGCTTTCGGATACTGCCGGTATACGCGAGGGGCGCGACGCCGCGGAGCGCATAGGCATAGACCGTGCGCGGGAAAGGATAGAAACGAGCGAGCTGGTGATATTCGTCATCGACGGTTCGCGCGAGCCGGATGAGAACGAGCGGCAGCTTGCCGACGAGCTTTGCGGGCGCGGGCACGGCAGGGTCGCGGCGGTGCTGAACAAGACCGACCTTACCGGCGGCGCCGAGGGAGCTGTCCCGGCGGCGCGGGCGCTGTGGGAGAGGTTCCCCGACCGCGCGGCGGTCTCTGCGGACAGCGGAGAGGGAATGGATGCGCTTGCCGCTCTCATAGGCGGAATGTTTATCGATGCGTCGATATCGCCGGAGACGGACGCGGTGATACAGAACGAGCGCCAGTATGATGCGGTTTGCCGCGCCGGGAGGGCGCTGGAGGACGCTGTGAAGATACTGCACGACGGATTTTCACCGGATATTGCGGGGATCGATCTTGAGGAGGCGCTGTCGGCGCTTCGCGCGATCGACGGCAGAGGTGTCTGCGCCGAGATCGTGGACGGAATCTTTTCAAAGTTCTGTGTGGGAAAATGATAGAGTGATATACCGCTTGCGCGGTGTGATATCCACTTCATGGATTGAGGTAGATTTCCGCCGGCGCGAAAATCCATTATTTTTACCTTCTCTATCCGTAGGCAGGGAATTTAGTGTGATGCAGATTTCAAAGTTCAGTTACCCTGCCTCACCAAGCCGCCTGCGGCGTCTTGGTCAAAGTTCTGTTGTAGAATTTTACGCGCCTTGACCAAAGACAATAATGACTTGTAGATATGAATCTGCACTAACTCCACCGACAAGTTACTTCATGTTCAGATATAACTAAGGACGTGTAGTAGATATAAAACAGCACTCATTTCACCATCGGGGTATGAAGATCAAAATCTGTACAAACGCCACTCGAGGTATAAAAAAATGAATTTTGTTTATGTGCATACGCATGATAGCGGAAGGGTCATGCAGCCGTACGGATATGCGGCAGAAAACCCCGCGCTTATGGAGCTTGCGCGTGAGGGCACTGTCTTCAGACAAATGTACTGCACCGCACCCACATGCTCGCCGAGCCGCGCCGGTATGCTTACCGGTATGACGCCGCATGAATGCGGTATGCTGGGACTCGCTCACCGAGGATGGATGCTGAATGATTATTCGAAGCATATGGGAAACTACCTGCGCACGCAGGGATATCATACCGCACTTATCGGCGTCCACCATGAGTGCGACAAAAAGGATGCCTCGCCGATCGGCTACTCCGAGTGGTATTACCGCGCGGGAAAGGGAAACAACGATACCGATCGCGGACATCTTGAAAAGGTAAAGGAATTCCTCGGCAGAGCAGGGGATCTCGGTAAGCCGTTCTTTTTGTCGTTCGGAATGAGAAATACACATCGCCCGTGGCCCAAGGCGACCGACCCGCAGCCCGATTACGTGCTGCCGCCTTATCCGGTGGCGGATACTCCGGAAACAAGACGCGATTACTGCGATTATCTTGAAAGCCTTTCGCGCGCCGACGAGTGCCTCGGAGAGGTCATGGCGTCGCTTAATGAAAACGGACTCTGGGATGATACGATCCTGCTTTTCACGACAGATCACGGACTTGCCGTCCCCGGCGCAAAGTGCAATATGTACGACAGCGGGATCGGCGTGGCGTTTATCCTGCGTCGTCCGGGACAGAAGCACGCCGTGTGTGACGCGCTTTGCTCGCAGATAGACCTCTTCCCGACGGTCTGCGACCTTCTTGGCGTGAAAAAGCCGGAATGGCTGGAGGGACGGTCGATGATGCCGCTGCTGGACGGGAACGCGGAGGAGATAAATGAGTTTGTGTTTTCCGAGGTGACGTTTCACGCAACGTATGAACCGATGCGGTGCGTGAGAAGCAAGAGGTATAAGCTGATACGCTTTTATGACGGCGGAGAACTGAAAAAAGCTCCGAACGTCGATGAAAGCGCGGCAAAAAAGTTATATTTCAGCACGCCGCTTTCACGTATGCCGAAGCCCCGGGAGATGTTTTTTGATCTTGCAGCCGATCCCGGAGAACGTGTGGACCTGCTTGAGGGCGGCAGACTTGAGGCGAGCGACGAGTATCGCGCGGAATATGCAAAGCATTCCGCGGCGCTTGACGACTGGATGCAGCGCACCGACGATCCGATGCTGCGCGGGGAGAATATGTATACCCTCGGCAAGGGAAAGATCATCAACCCGCTCGACGGTTGGGCGCCGGACCATGAAACGATGTACGTTATAGGTGATCGTGACTGATGCCGGAACGATTTTACCGGTGATCCGTCGGCATGAGCTTCTTTCAACGAATAAAAATGCCGCCGCAGGCGTGAACTGCGCCGCTTTTGGCGTGCGCGTTGCATCTTCACACAAATTTTCTTTTATCCCTATTGTGTTTGCGCGGAGTTTGTTATATAATAATGTAGAATAGATAAAGATGTATTTTTATGAAAGGCACGGAGGCGCATGGAGAGATCCGACCGCACACATATAAGAAATTTTTCGATAATAGCACATATTGACCACGGCAAAAGCACGCTTGCCGACCGCCTGCTTGAGGCGACCGGTACCGTTGCCAAGCGCGACATGGAGGATCAGGTCCTTGACAACATGGACCTTGAACGCGAGCGCGGCATAACCATCAAGGCACGCGCCGTCCGGCTCGATTACAAGGCTCCCGACGGCAGCGTTTACGAGCTGAACCTCATCGACACGCCCGGTCACGTTGACTTCAACTACGAGGTCTCGCGCTCGCTGAATGCCTGCGAGGGTGCGCTGCTCGTGGTGGATGCCACGCAGGGCATCGAGGCGCAGACGCTTGCAAATGCGTATCTTGCGGTGGATGCGGGGCTTGAGATAGTTCCGGTTATAAATAAAATTGATCTTCCGTCCGCCGATGCGGATGCCTGCCGCCATGAGATCGAAGAGGTGATAGGCATACCCGCCGAGGGCTGCCCCGCGATCTCCGCAAAAATGGGAATAAACATCGGGGACGTGCTTGAGGCGATAGTGCGTGACATCCCGGCGCCGGACGGCGACCCGGAGGCGCCCCTCAAGTGCCTGATATTCGACTCGTATTACGACAGCTACCTCGGCGTCGTGGTCTACGTCCGCGTAAAGGACGGGACCCTCCGCGCCGGAGACCGCATAATGCTGATGAACACCAAAACGACCTTTGATGTCGTTGAGGTCGGCACCATGGAGCCATTCGGACTTCAGAAGCGTGAGCTTCTGTCGGCGGGAGACGTCGGATACATCACGGCGTCGATCAAGAGCGTCGGTGACACGCAGGTGGGCGACACGGTAACGCTTGCCTCACGACCCGCCGATTCGCCGCTGCCCGGCTTCAAGGCGGTGCAGCCGATGGTCTATGCCGGAATTTACCCGGAGGACGGCGCGCGCTACGGCGATCTGCGTGACGCGCTTGAAAAGCTGCGCCTCAACGATGCGGCGCTCTCCTTTGAGCCGGAGACCTCGATAGCGCTCGGCTTCGGCTTCCGCTGCGGCTTCCTCGGGCTTCTTCACATGGAGATAATCGAGGAGCGGCTCGAGCGCGAGTTCAATCTTGACCTTATCACCACCGCGCCGAGCGTTATTTACGAGGTAAAGCTCAAAAAGGGCGACACGGTGCGCATAGACAATCCGGCAAGCTACCCGAATCCCGACGAGATCGAGGTGGCGCGCGAGCCGATAGTCAAGGCGAGCATAATAACGCCGACCGAGTATGTAGGCGGGCTTATGGACCTCTGCCAGGATCGCCGCGGCGTGTTTATCGACATGAAATACCTTGACGATATCCGCGCCGAATTGCACTACGAGCTTCCGCTCAACGAGATAATATACGATTTCTTCGACGCGCTCAAAAGCCGCTCGCGCGGGTACGCGTCGCTTGACTACGAATTCCTTGAATACCGCGACTCAAAGCTCTGCAAGCTGGACTTCCTGCTGAACGGTGACAAGGTCGACGCGCTTTCCTTTATAGTTCATGAGGAAAAGGCATATGCGCGTGCGCGCAAGATAGCCGAGCGGCTCAAGGACAACATCCCGCGTCAGCTTTTCGAGATCCCGATACAGGCGGCGATAGGCTCGCGCATAATTGCCCGCGAGACGGTAAAGGCGATGCGCAAGGATGTGCTTGCAAAGTGCTACGGCGGCGACATCACGCGTAAAAAGAAGCTGCTTGAAAAGCAGAAGGAAGGCAAAAAGAAGATGCGCCGGCTCGGCTCGGTGCAGATATCGCCCGAGGCGTTTATGGCAGTGCTCAAGCTGGGCGACGATACAAAGTAATTCCCGGGGAAAGGAAAAAAACACGATGGCAATATCAGATATTTTCGGAAAAAAAGAAAAAAAGCCGCTCGGTCTTTATATACACATCCCGTTCTGCCGCAGTAAATGCGAGTACTGCGATTTCTGCTCATTCGTTCCCAACAACAGCGCGGTGGTGGAGCATTACACAGACGCGCTCCTGCTCCAGATGGAGGACTGGCGCGACAAGTGCCGTCCTTACGAGATAGACACCGTTTACATCGGCGGCGGCACGCCGACCTATCTTGACCTGCCGCACATACAGCGCATCATCGAGGGTGTATGGCGCAACTTCAAGGTAAAAAAGAGCGCCGAGATATCGATGGAGTCCAATCCCGCGACGGTCGATCCTGAAAGTCTGCGCCGCATACGTCGGCTGGGTGTCAACCGTCTTAGCATAGGTGTACAGAGTGCTGTTCCCGGCGAGCTGAAGGCTCTCGGCAGGACGCACAGCGTCACCGAGGCGGAGGCTGCGTTCAACGATGCGCGCCGCGCGGGCTTTGAGAACATCAATCTTGACCTTATGTACGGCATTCCCGAGCAGACGATCGATTCCTTTATGCAATCGCTTTCCTTTGCCGCGTCGCGCGCGCCGGAACACATTTCGCTCTATTCGCTTAAAATAGAAGATGGAACGCCTTTTGCGCGCCGCCGCGAGTCCCTGCCGCTTCCCGGCGAGGATGCCGAGTACGAAATGTACATGCGCGCGGTGGATTATCTTGATGCACGCGGCTACAAGAGATACGAGATCTCCAACTTTGCCAAGCCGGGTTACGAATCGCGTCACAACCTCAAGTACTGGCACTGTGACGAATATCTCGGTCTGGGTGCAAGTGCGCATTCCTACTTTGGGCGCGAGCGCTTTTCCGCCACCCGCGTAGTGCGCGACTACATCGACGGGCTTGAGATAATCGGCTCCGACATCAACATAATCGCGAGCTGCGACAAGATACGCTCCCGCGAGAGCATGGACGAATATGTCATGCTCGGTATGCGTCTTGAGGAGGGTGTGAACATACGTGCGTTCGATGCGCGCTTCGGCGTATCCTTCAAGGAAAAATACGGAGTTCTTTTTGACGAGTACATAAAAGACGGCTTTGTTGAATGCGACGGTGAAAATTACCGCTTTACCTCCAACGGAATGTTCGTCTCCAACTACATACTCTCCAGCGTGCTTGATCTCGGTGTGAGCGCCAAGTGAGCGGAGCTGTAAAATTAAGATTTTCACGATTTTCCCATTGACAAAAGTCCCGTATGGGGGTACAATATTATCATAAGAGGTAACACGATGGACAATACAAAAAACAACAACACAAACGAAGAGCTGTTCGAGGCGGAGACGGTAACTCTGCTTGACGAGGACAACAACGAGATAGAATTCGAGGTCATCGGCGGCTGTGTGGTCGACGGTGTGCAGTACTTTGCGCTTATCCCGGCGGGTTCTGCCGACGAGGACGGCGGCTTTACCGAGTACATCATTCTCAAGAGCGTTAAGGATGATGCGGGCGAGGAGGAGCTTATCGAGATCGAGGACGACGCCGAGTTCGACCGCGTTGCCGCGACCTTTGACGATGCCTTTGACGCCGAATACGACTACGATGCCGAATAAGGCTCGTACCTACTACTGATTTTTTTCCTGCTTAGTTCGTGATAACCGTCTGAACGGAACCGACACTACTTTCAAGGGATCTGAAATATGGATTCGAGGGTGGTTTGCAGACCTCCCCCGGCGCGACCGCAATCGACTTGTCTTGCCTCGCGCCGGGGACGCTGGGAGCAGTAAAGCCCGAGATAAGATCCCACCTTGCTCGGCAGGGTTTCCAACCGGCGGTTACACGGCTCGGCGGGGTTTTTTTATACTCGGGTGGCGTTTGTGCAGACTCATATCTTCATACCCCGACCGTAGGCAGGGAATAAAGTATGAAGCAAATTTCAGCGTTCAGTTACCCTGCCGAGTTAAGCCGCTACGCGTCTTAACGCCAAGACAACATTTATCATACGGTACAGAGTCATATCTACTACACGGATTTAGTTACATCTGAACATGAAGTACTTGGTCTGTGAAGTGGGTACAGATTTATAGTATATTTCATGTCATAACCTTCTTCGGAACATAAAGTACCTTCCCGGCGAAAAGAGAGCAGATTTATAAGAGAGCAGATTTATATTTGCTCTCTATTTTTGTTTCTACGAGGAATGACTAATGAAGATTTCCGCTTGCGAAAATCTACCTCAATCCGCGAAGCGGATATCATACCGCGTTAGCGGCATATCAAATTTTGCGTCAGCAAAATATATCACACGCCGTAGGCGTATATCATTACAATAACTTTGGCTAAGACGCGAAGCGGCTTAGCGAGGCGGGGAAAACGAACTGTGAAGTCTGGTTATACTAAGTCCCCCGCCGGCGTATATCATATTCTGCGAAGCAGAATATATCATATCGCGATAGCGATATATCATTACAATAACTTTGGCTAAGACGCGAAGCGGCTTAGCGAGGCGGGGTAACCAAACTATAAAGTTTGTTTATACTAAATCCCCCGCCGTATATCACATCGCTCCAGCGATATATCACTCTTATCCAGCTGTCTTTTTTGCTCATGTGACGCCGCGTTGCGGCGCTTTTTTTGTATAAATGGCTGAAAATGCTCAGTTTCGGTCTTTTTTATTCATTTTACTGTTGACAAGACGACGAAAAGAGGGTATAATCATGAAAAATATGAAAGTTGCGACGTCACAAGTTGCATATTTCGGCGATTTGCGTGCGTTTTATGCTTATATTTCTTTCGGAGGAACAAAAAAATGAAAAAAATTCTTGCAATGGTACTTGCACTGATAATGGTTTCGGTGTGCTTTGTTGCCTGCGGCGACAAGGGTGATGAAAAGGTACTTAAGATCGGTGTGTTTGAGCCGGCGTCCGGACCGAACGGCGCAGGCGGCAAACAGGAGTCTCTCGGTATAAAATACGCCAACAGCGTATGCCCCACTGTTGATATCGACGGTGTTACATACAAAGTTGAGCTTGTTGAAGTTGACAACCAGTCTGCCGACGACAAGGCTGTCACAGCGGCGTCCGAGCTTGTTAACAAGGGCGTTTCGGTAGTTGTCGGTTCTTACGGCTCATCCGTTTCGATAGCGGCATCCCCCGTATTCAAGGAAGCGGGTATTCCCGCCATCGGCATCACCTGCACCAACACACAGGTCACCGAGGGCAACAAGCACTATTTCCGCATCTGCTTCCTCGATCCGTTCCAGGGCTCGGTGCTTGCAAAGTACACGTGGGATCAGGGCATCAGGACCGCCTACACGCTTGCCGAGCTTGGCAACGCCTACGACCTCGGACTTTCCAGCAGCTTCAAGACAGCGTTTGAGGCTCTCGGCGGAAAGGTCATATCCGACAACTTCCCGTCCAACCAGGCGGACTTCACTTCCTATATAACTAATGCCAAAAACGGCGGCGCGGAAGTAATATTTGCTCCCACCTCGCTCTCCTACGCACAGCTCATCGTTGAGGCAGCCGCATCCCAGAAGGTCGGCATCCCGCTTTACGCGGGCGACACATGGGACAGCAACGTTATCCTTGAGGCAGCCAAGGGCAAGGATGTCACCATCAACATCACCACCTTCTATCAGGAGGGCGGCAACAAGGAATTCGACGAGGGCTTCAAGAAGTGGCTCAACGCCGACAAGACCAACCTTACCAACAACGGCGGCGACGACATAGTTTCCGCGGTTTCCGCCATGGGATATGACTCATACTTTGTAGCGCTTGAGGCTGCAAAGGCTGCAAAGTCCACCGATCCCGCCAAGATCATGGAAGCGCTTTGGGGCGTTGAATACAAGGGCGTTACCGGCGACATCAAATTCGACTCGGTAAACGGAGACGCCGACCGCAAAGTCGCCTACATAAAGGCCGCCGACACCACAACCGGCGCGTGGGTCTTTGTTAAGGAGCAGGGCGTCTGATCGTCCGGGCAATATCGATGCCGTTCTTTGGGGCTGAGGCGCGTAAATGCGCCCCGGCCCGAATGGCGTTTGATGCTCCAGTTAACTTCACCCTGCGCACAAAGCGCAGAAGATAAGCAGTAGATAAGAGGAATTTATATGGATTACATTTTAGCCGGAATATCCATCGGCGGGCAGTACGCGCTGATAGCGATAGGCTACACCATGGTTTACGGCATTCTGCGCCTGATAAACTTTGCGCACGGCGATATATTCATGGTCGCGGGACTTATGATGGTCTACGCGGTCACCTGGATGCCGCTTGCTGCGGCGATACCGTTTGTACTTGTAATGACGATGCTCCTCGGCTTTGCCGTTGAGCGCGCGGCGTACAAGCCGCTTCGTTCTGCGCCCCGTATGTCGGTCATGATATCCGCCATCGGCGTGTCATACATGCTTCAGAACGTGGCGCTTTACGTCACCGGCGGTCTTGCCAAGACCTACCCCGCGATACCGTGGCTTTCCGACATGGTAACTGTGTTCGGCGCCACCACAAAGCGCGTGACTCTTATAACGCCGGTGCTGACGATAGTTCTCGTCGCCGCGCTGGTGCTGCTCATCCGCTTCACAAAGATAGGCATCGCCATGCGCGCCGTGTCCAAGGATTTTGAAACGGCGCAGCTCATGGGCATAAAGATCAACCGTGTCATCAGCGCGACGTTCATCATCGGTTCGCTGCTGGCTGCGGTCGGATCGGTACTTTATTTTACCAACTACCCGTCGGTAATACCGACATCGGGTTCAATGCCGGGACTCAAATCCTTTGTTGCCGCCGTGTTCGGCGGTATCGGCTCCATTCCCGGCGCTGTTATCGGCGCGTTCATCATCGGAATATGCGAGAATCTCATCCGCTCGGTAAAGATAGCGGGCGTGAGCATGTCCACCTTCTCCGATGCATTTACGTTTGCCCTGCTTATCGTCATTCTCTGCGTAAAGCCCACCGGACTTTTCGGTGAGAAGACGACCGAAAAGGTTTGAGAGGTGTATCATGAAAACGCTTAATGCGGCAGATAGAAAGCGCAACGCGATAGGCAACATAATTTTGTTCTGCCTTCTTGTTGCAGTGCTTTTTGTGATCGACGGCACCTCAAAATCCTACGACATGATAGTAAAGGTGCTCGAAAAAGGGTGCGTTTACGCAGTTGTTGTTGTGTCGATGAACCTTCTTAACGGCTTCACCGGGCTGTTTTCGCTCGGTCAGGCGGGATTTATGCTTATCGGCGCATACGTTTATTCCATATTTTCCATTGACGACGCCAGCCGTGCCATGGTGTACGGCTTTTCGGGCGAGCCTCTTGTAAACTTCAGGCTGCCCATAATAGTTGCCATATTGCTTGCGGGCGTTTTTGCATCGGTGTTCGCATTCCTTATCGGACTTCCCGTGCTCAAGCTCAAAAGCGACTACCTTGCCATTGCCACGCTCGGATTTGCCGAGATACTCCGTACTATCATACAGTGGGATAAGCTTGGCAGACTCACCAACGGCTCCTTCCCTATAAGCAACCTCGGCACCTTCAAGGATGCTCTCAGCGATACGCCCTTCAAAAAGGCGTCCTTTGTCATCCCGTTTTTCATCATAGCGTTTGTCTGCATAGGCGTGATAGCCCTGCTCATCCGTTCGACCTACGGCAGAGCCTTCAAGGCGATACGCGACGACGAGATAGCTGCGGAAGCAATGGGTATCAACCTTGCGCACCATAAAATGCTCAGCTTTGTTGTCAGCTCCTTCTTTGCCGGCATCGGTGGAGCGCTTTACGCGGTTTACATCGGCTCGACCAACGCCGCGCCCTTCACCTCGGCGCTGACCTACGAGATACTTCTAATCGTTGTCATCGGGGGCATCGGTTCCATCACCGGCTCGGTGCTTGCCAGCTTCCTTTACATCGCGTCTCAGGAATGGTGGCTGCGCGGACTTGACAGCGGCAAATTCCTCGGCATATCCTCGCCGGTGTTCCGCAACGGCTTCCGCCTTGTGGTCTTTTCGGTGATAATCATGATATTCGTGCTTTTCTTCCGCCGCGGCATTATGGGAGACCGCGAGTTCAGCTCGCTGCGCATAGTCCGCGCGGTGAAGGGACTTTTCCGCGGCAAGGGTAAGCGCAAAAAAGAAGAGAAAGCCGGTGATGCGGAATGAAAAACATACTTCGGCTTGAAAACGTGACCATGCAGTTTGGAGGCGTGGTCGCGGTGAACAACTTTTCCATGCGTGTGGACGAGGGCGAGATAGTCTCGCTCATCGGTCCCAACGGCGCGGGCAAGACGACCGCGTTCAACGCCGTCACCGGCGTGTACCAGCCGACAAACGGCGCGATATACTTCAACGACAAGCTCATTCTTGAAAATCACCCGACGGGCAAGATGAAAAAGCTCTACGCGGGAGAGAACGCGGATATGTACCGCCGAACCATGACCAAAACGCCGGACCAGATAACCGCGCTCGGCATGGCGCGTACCTTCCAGAACATCCGCCTTTTCAGGACCATGACCGTGTTTGAGAACGTGCTCGTTGCTATGCACCTGCGCCGCACGTCAAACATATTCACGGCAACGTTCATGCTGAACCGCCGCGAGGAGCGCGCGATGCGCGAGCGCGTTGACGAGCTTTTGACGCTTGTTGATCTTTACGACGAGCGCGACGAGATCGCAACATCGCTTCCTTACGGCAAGCAGCGCAAGCTTGAGATAGCGCGCGCACTGGCAACGCAGCCCACGCTGCTTCTGCTTGACGAGCCTGCGGCGGGCATGAACCCGCAGGAGACCGACGAGCTGACGGCGTTCATCAAGCAGATACACGATGAACTCGGGCTTACGATCTTCCTGATCGAGCACCATATGAACCTTGTAATGGGCATATCCGACCGCATATACGTAATAGATTTCGGCAAAAAGATAGCCGAGGGCACGCCTGCCGAGGTGCAGGCGGATCAGCGCGTCATCGACGCGTACTTAGGGGTGGCAGACGATGAGTAACATACTTGAAATACGCGACCTCGTGGTAAACTTCGGCGGCATCGGCGCGGTGGGCGGCATCTCCATTGACGTTGAGGAGGGAAAGATAGTGACCCTCATCGGCGCCAACGGCGCGGGAAAATCGACCATCCTTCGCGCGGTGTCGGGCATAGTGCGGCCAAAGTCGGGCAGCATAAAATTCTGCGGCGACGAGCTCACCGGGCTGACGCCGGACAGGATAGTCGCCAAGGGCGTCACGCTCGTGCCGGAGGGGCGCCGGGTCTTCCCCAACCTCACCGTGCTTGAGAACCTGCGCATCGGGGCGTACCTGCGCCACGACAGCCTCTCGGATGACATCGAGTACGTGTATTCGCTGTTTCCGCGGCTCGGCGAGCGCAGTTGGCAGCTTGCGGGAACGCTTTCCGGCGGCGAGCAGCAGATGCTTGCCGTGGGGCGTGCGCTGATGAGCCGCCCGCGGCTCATCATGATGGACGAACCGTCGCTGGGACTCGCGCCGCTCGTCGTGCGCGACATATTTGAGATAATCAAAACCATCAACAGCCACGGCATCACGGTGCTGCTTATCGAGCAGAACGCAAACATGGCGCTCCGCACGGCGCACCTGGGATACGTCATCGAGACGGGACATATCACAATGTCCGGCACCGGCGCGGAGCTCCTCGCCGACCCCCGCATCAAGGAAGCATATCTTGGCAAATCTTTTTGAACTCGGGTGACGTTTGTACAGATTCGTATCTTCATATCCCGATGGTGAAATGAGTACAGATTTATATCAACTATCCGTCCATAGTAACATCTGAACATGAAGACTTTCCCCGGCGAAAAGAGAGCAGAGTCACATCTGCTCTCTGTTTTTAGTTTTCTATGAAGAATGGAATAATGAAGATTTCGCCACGGCGAAATCTTCATTATTACTCGCGCGGCGGAATCATATTTAAAGCATATATAAATTTCCTCGGCGGTGAAAACGCCGCAGATGTATTAAATATGCATGATGCAATATATCCAAAATATGACGCGAAAAGGTACAAATATTTTTATTGGTCTGAAAGCAATTTTTTTGTGCAAAGGAGTTGACCAAGAGCAAAAAGTATGTTAAAATATAGCGTAGTATTATCCATAAGTGTCGGGAGGGGCAAAAGAGGCGCAAAGAGGGCAAAAAAGGACTCGAAGGGCGCAAAAAAGCAGCCGTCCGCCACCGCGGATAAATTAACGGGATGTAAATTTTTGGGAGGTTTGAAAGAATGTCACACCTTAAAAACAAAGTGGCACGCCGGACGGCGCGTCTGACATCGGTGCTTCTTGCAGTGCTGATGATATTGACCGTCGCACCGATCATAGCGTTCCCCGCATCGGCAGCAGATACAACGCCTTATCGCATTGTACATCTTGACTGCGGACGCAAATATTTCAGTGTTGCAAATATCAAAAAGCTGATCGATACTATGGCTCAATACGGCTATAATCAGCTTCAGCTTGCGTTTGGAAACGGCGGTTGCCGATTCCTGCTGGACGATATGAGTCTGTCTTTTGGCAGCGTCACAATGTCGAGCGATTCTGTAAAGACTAATATTACTAATGGTAATAATAGTTTCAATGGCGATACAAGGTCTCTTACACAGGATGACATGGACGCGATCATAGTCTATGCCAATGGTAAAAATATTGAGATCGTTCCTATGCTCAATATGCCGGGACACGCGACGGCAATTGTGTATGACACTGACTATGCAAGCGGTGGAAATCTCAATGTAAATAATGAAACTGCCAGAAATTATGGCTGTGCACTCCTGAAGAAGTATGTGGATTACTTTAAAGGTAAGGGTTGCAAGTTCTTCCACTTTGGCTCGGATGAGTCGGGCTATACCGGAGACAATATGACAAAATTCCTTACTGGTTGTGCCAAGGTTATCACTGACGCTGGAATGACTCCTCGTGCGTTTAATGACGCCACGAATGTTGCAACGATGCCGACAAGTGTACAGATCACATACTGGCATCAGGAGAGTGGAAGCAAGACTGCTTCCGCATTAGCAAATGACGGATATCAGATGATCAATACTCACGGTCGTTGGTATTATGTTATTAAGAATGCGCAGAATTCTGAAATTGGAACAAAGTACTGGCAAGGAAAAGTCCATTCTGATCCAACTTCTGTTGAGCTTCCTGTTATGAAAGCTGAGAAGATGGACAAGAAGTGGGTCGGAATAAATGAGTACTTTGACGGAAATCCGGGTTACGGAAGCACAATATCTGATAGCAAGGGCTCTATGTTTTGCATCTGGTGCGACGCATCACAGGACAGCTACCTGACTGACAGCGATGTTATCAGCGAAAATGTGAATTACGGCGCACTCTATCAGATCGAAAAGCTCGCAGAGCATTACTGGCCGAACGATATCAAGACAAAGCCTCAGATTACGCTTGATAACGATTCTGGTGTTCCTGCTTCTGTAGTCAATGGGACAAAGTTCACTCTCAAGGCTGACAGAAGTGTTACATGGAGTGTTGAACCCGAAACTGGAGTTATACTCATATCTTCCAACAGCGTGTTTGGAACGAGCGTGTCTCTTGAAGCTGTTGGCGTAGGTACAGCTACTGTAACGGCTACTGATGAGAACAAATTAACTGCTTCTTATACTATCGAGGTTACTGCTGATACGACTGAAGCGACCACGAAGAACGTTGAGCTTAAGGTCGGCGAAAGCAAGACTTTTGATGTTGCTTCTGATATTGTGGCAGGCGATAAAGCTACTGGAAATGAGTATATAGCGACTGCGAGTGTTACGGAGGGAGTGGCTCAGGCGGCTGGGTATAAGGCGGTTACTGAAATTACTTCTGGCAAGAAGTATTTAATCCTAAACAAAAGATTAAATAATCTACTTACGTCTACCTATAATACTGATAGCGGATGGACTGGTCTTCAATTAGCCGGAACTCCGAGTGCTACTAGTGCTGATTGGTGGGAAATCACGCAGACTAACAGTGGATATATAGTTGCATATAATAGTGATACTTCGAAGTATTTGACACTTGGCAATAATACGTCTTCCGTTGGAACAACATCATATAGTTTGACTTTCACATATAATAGCAATGATGAATATTGGAATATTTCGTATAATGGCTATTATCTAAATAACCTTGGTGGCGGTACGATTGCTGGCGGTTGGAAAGATACTACTGGATATTATGATGAGCCTACCGATGCTGGCAGTAAATGGACACTCTACGAAATCACTGAAGCTTCCTCCGGCAACAGCACTCTTACCATCACCGGAACAGGCGAAGGCGACACCTCTGTCACGGTCGGAAATGTGACCTATAATATCAAGGTTACTGCGCCCACGTTCACTGAGTCCAAAGCGCTTACCTATGGCACTTCTTTCAGTCTCCCGAGCGGCGCGGAAGCCCAAATTACTTCCGGCGAGAACTGCGTAACTCTGACTGAAAATAATACAAAGATCACCGCCGGTCAGACAGATGGAAACGCAACGGTTGAGGCTGTTGTAAAGAATGCCGGTGGCAAGGTAACTGCAAGATATACATATAACATCACGGTAAGTAGCATAGACTTTGATGCGATCGCCCCCTTGCCTGTTCAGCTCTGGATAACCAACACGTGGGTTGGCGCAGATTCAGCACCGACTTCACTCCAGACCGTTAATGTGGCTGCGAAGTCTGCATACAAAGAAGAAGGGGTGTTACTGAGTGAGTTTGTACCAACTTCCGGTTATAAGAAAGATGGTAGCAATACAGTTCGTGTTACATATTGGAAAGGCGTTGCATTACATAATGGAATAGAACCTGTTCAGCAGGGTACAGACTATTCGAACAGTGGAGATGCCTTTTTACGAATCCGCTATTGGAATGGAGCATGGCAGTATCTGAACGGAACGGAATGGACTTCTATTGTTACAAATGATACTATAGTCGCGTACTACTTACAGTTGAATAATGTCTCCAATGAAATCACAACTGGTACTCAGCATTACGGAAACCCGCCGACGGCTCACCCCGGAAATAACAGTGGAAATGGCTATAACATGACTGCTTTCGCGGTCGTATACCCTGATGGTACATTAAGTCGTACTGAACAGGAAATGTATGAGGCCGGTATGATTCGTGGCTTCTGGGGAGGCACAACTACTAATATCGGAACTATATATGCTGAAAATAACAGTATATATAAGATTTCGAAGATTACCTTGACTTGGGGCAAGAATAAATTAGGCACAAGTGGCGATAACTGGTATGCAGGAAACAAAACTGGAACTTATGGTACCGATTGGGGCGTTGAGTGGGAAAAAGAGACGAACTCTGCTGGTCAGGAGTATAAAGAGACCACATATTGGAAAGCTGGCGATAGCGAAATTCCAATGATTGATGGTGAAACACTCGGACTTAACTTGACTCCTGAGAAGAACGCCGCACTCATCCTTATCTACCTCGAAGTTGTCCAGACCGAAGACACACTGAGTGTTATCTACTGGGATGACAATGCTGACGCACAGATCACGACGAATCCGATGCCGATTCCGATCGTTGTTGACAATGGTATTACGTTCCTGAAAATTAAGCAGAGCAGTACGGTTCATGTTGGCGAGTTCACGCTCGATGATAACGCTTACATTGTCAACTCGTCCGGGGCAAATCAGGGCTTCAACAAGGAAATAAGTACGGTTCCCGGAGTGACAGGCGTTTACCTCAGCGGTATGTATAAGTATTCGAAGGCTGAGATTTCTGAGGATGGCAAGACGCTTAAATTGCATTTTAATCTTAAGAATGCCGATAATCAAAAAACATATGTTGTTGACTTTGGACTTCCGCTTGTTATAAAAGCTTCTGACTTTGAAATTACTGAACTTCATGCCATTTCCTCTGTGTCGCTCGAAAAGGGCAGAATAACCACGGAGCAAACCGGTACGTTCGGAACAGCCATCATTGCGAATGACTGGTCGAAAGTCACATATAGGCTTAACAAAATTCTCACGGGCAAAGCAACTATCCCGTTGTATGTAACGTTCACTGACGGAGCAGTAAAGCTCTTCAACGCGCATATCATCCCCGCGTCTACCATGTATTACGAAGAGAACTTTGTAACACCCACCAATGCGGGGGCAACAGATAATGGTGCATGGACATTGGATGGAACAAGAAAGTCCGCTGAACAGACGCTGAGCGAACTTGGAAGCAGAGATCGCTACGGTTTTGACTCTGCATATGAGAATGGTCTCACCTATTCAATGGGCAGTGCATGGAAGACCACTGTAAACGGAACGACTTATTCCAAAAACAACGGCTGGCCTACGATCACATTCACCTTCAAAGGCACCGGATTTGACATTATCTCTCTTACGGATAATACATCCGGTACAATAATAGTTGAAGTCAAGAACAGCGCCGGCTATGCGGTAAAGACAATGCTTGTAAACAACTATTATTCACAGGCAGACGGTCTCTATCAGATCCCTGTTATTAAAGCTGAAAACCTCTCTTATGACGAATACACGGTAACGATAATCGTTGCGTACAGCAAGCTGTTTGATACTAACAATCGTGGTTCTTACACATTCTGCCTTGATGCAGTTCGCGTTTATAATACGCTTGGAACCGGCAGCGATGTTGATGCGGTATACGCCAATGACGGCGAAGCAGCTCCTACGTTTACCGAGATCCGTGATATTACATCAGCGGCAGACTTTGATGTAAATGCACAAGGTGTGTTTGTAGACGGTGATCCTAATGCCAAATATGACACTTATCAGCGCCTTGGTCCGAATCACGAGATATACCTTGCAAGAGGTCAGGCAATAGCATTTAATGTTAGCCTCGAAGATGGTCAACACCTGTTCATCGGTGCAAAGTCACCAAACGGCGGGGCTGTGATGAATATTAACGACGGTGCTAAGACAGTTGCTATTAATACAGCCACCGATATGTATTACGAGATCACACCTAAAGACGGAAGAGTCATTATTTTGAATACGGGCGATAATATTCTTTCGCTCACAACTATAAAGATCACTTCCGATCCTGCAACCACAACACAGAATTCGGTCGAATTCAGCGTTGACGAGAATCTGCTTGTTTATGCACGTGCAACAGCTTATGCTATAATGCATCCGTTTGCTCCCGAGCACTTTGAGGCAAACTGGACTACCGTTAAGCTGTTCCGCAAGAGCATACACACGCTTACAGTCCGCACCTCTACCGATGTTGACTACATCACCGTTGACGGCGAGAAGGTCACGACCTTCTACTACTCCGTTGCGCTTGAAGGCTGGGGCTGGAACCGCAAGTTTGTGAAATACAAGGTGTTTACCGTTAGTCTCGATGATGATGCCGAACTCGGTGATTACGAGGTGATAGCTTACAACGCAGACGGCGAGGCAAGCGAACCGCATATTGCCACACTTACCGGTAAGGTCGGTGTCGGTAAATTCAATTGAACAGGAGGTTCAAAGACAATGAAAAAGACATACGTTAAACCCATGATGGGCTTTGAAAGCTTTGAACTTTCAACCAACATTGCCGGAACATGCGGAAAGGCTGTTGGTCATGCGGAAGGTGATTGCTTGCCTTTTGAGGGACTGCCCAATCTATTCTTTGGTGAGTATTGTAAGCAAGATATTGATAACGAAGGTTGCTACCATAACCCGAGTGATTCCGAAAGATTGTTTGCTTCGTAATTTTTTCAAGCCCTGCCCGAAAGGGCAGGGCTTTATTCGGTCAATACTTCCGCTTTTACATTTCATGCACGCACGGAGGCGATATGTTTACAAAAAAATACCGTTTTGCCGGCGGCTCCGGCTGTGTTCTGGAGATCGGATCGGAGTTTGAGTTCCCCGGCTCCGGCTACACCGATATTTTTGCCCTGCCGGACGGCGCGCCGGACGCTCCGACCTACACCGTTCACGCCGACTTTGCGGACGATCTGCCCGTTCCCCCCGCTGCGGCGGTCGAGACCGACCGCCGCACCGCGTGGCGCGACGGTGCGCACGACAGGTGCATCCGCTATTACTGCAAGGACCGCGAGTGCCGGCGCTTCCCATATGTTTTTGCCGACCGCTGCGGCTCGCACATCGAGCTTGTCTTCCTGCGCGGGACCGGCGTGACCGTGACCGCGCGCACCATGCTTGAGGCTGCGGGGCTTGCCGCGCTTCTGCTTGACGCGGGGAGCATAGTTCTGCACTCGTCGTTTGTCATCTCGGGCGGCGCGGCGCTGATTTTCAGCGGCGCGAGCGGCGCGGGAAAAAGCACCCAGGCGGAGCTTTGGCGCAGCACGGTCGGTGCGTCGATCGTAAACGGCGACCGCACGCTGATCACTCCGACCGACGCGGGCGCCGATGCCGCCGGGATAATATGGTGCGGCACGTCCGGTATCTGCCGCGATCTTACGGCTCCTATCCGCGCGATCGCGCTGATATCTCACGGAAATGAGAATTCCGCGCGCCCTGCGACGCCCATCGAGGCTTTTTCCGCCATTCTGGGGCAAACGACTTACGATATCAACGATCCGCGCGCGGTCAGCGCCGCCACCGACATTTGCGCCCGGGTGATAAGCCGGGTGCCTGTGATCCGCCTTTCCTGCCTGCCGGATGCGAGCGCGGTGCATTTTTACGGCAAATATCTTGACGAGGTCGCTCAAAAATGGAAAACAACCTGATAGAACCCCGCCTTTCAACATATCTGCACACCAAGGCTGCGGCAAAGGGAGTTCCGGTCTCCGGGACCTTTGAGCTGACGCCGCGGTGCAATCTTGCGTGCCGCATGTGCTACGTGCGCATGAGCGTCGCCGAGGAGCGCGCCGCCGGCTGCGAGCTGACGGCGGACGAATGGCTGCGCATTGCCGAGGCTGCGCGTGCAAAGGGAATGCTTTTTCTGCTGCTCACAGGCGGCGAGCCGCTTGTGCGCGAGGATTTCAGACCGCTTTTTACCGAGCTGAAAAAGATGGGATTTATGATCTCCATCAACAGCAACGCGTCGCTGATAAACGACGATTGGCTTGAGTTTTTTGCCAAAGAGCCGCCATTCCGCTTTAATATTTCGCTTTACGGCGCCCAAAACGAGGCATACGAGCGTCTTTGCGGTGCGCCGTCCGGCTTGCATATCTGCGACAGGGTGAAGGCGAACATCCGCGCGCTCCGTGAGATCGGGATCGGCGTCAAGCTGAATCTTTCGCTGACGCCGTACAACCGCGCTGAGCTTGCCGACATATGGCAGATCGCGAACGAGCTGAGCGTGCCGCTCCAGGCGGCGACGTATATGTTCCCGCCCACGCGCCGCGATTCCGAACAGACCGGCGGCGGCGACAGATTTTCGCCCGACGAAGAGGCGGCGTGTGCCATCGAATGGGACAAGCTGCGGTTCGACGAGGCGCAGTTCCGCACGCGCGCCGAGGCGATGGTGCGCGGGTGTCAGCTTCCTTCCGATTGCGAGTGCGAGGGTTCGCCCGACCGCGGCGTTAAGTGCCGCGCGGGGCGCAGCACGTTCTGGATCAACTGGAAGGGCGACATGACCCCCTGCGGGATGATGAACGGTCCGGCGGTGTCGGTGCGGGATGCCGGATTTGACGCGGCGTGGGAGTTCATCCGCGGCGAAACGGCAAAGATACAGCTACCCGCCGAGTGCTCGTCCTGCCGACTGCGCAATGCGTGCCATGTATGTGCCGCCGCCTGCGTTTGCGAGACCGGGCGCTTTGACGGCAAGCCGGAGCACATTTGCCGTGCGACCGAAAAGACAGTGGAGCTTGCCGCGCGCGAGCTTGAAAAGAAAGGAAATCAAAATGGAAATTAAGAAGAATATGGTCAAGCGCACGGTGGTAGACGAGGTCATCCTCGTCCCGATCGAGAACACCTCGCTTGCGCTGAAGGGACTTATCACGCTCAACGAGACTGCCGAACTGCTTTGGGATGCGCTCCCTGCCGCCAAGGACGCGGGCGAGCTTGCCGACGCGCTTTGCGCGGAGTACGAGGTCACGCGCGAACAGGCGCTCGCAGACGTTGAGGAATTCCTTGCAACTCTCCGCAAGTATTCGATTATCTGAACCCGACCATTGCAGCATGGAATAAAGCCATGCGGCAAATACCAAAGGCGGTGTTGAAAACTCAAAATGAGTTTTCAACACCGCCTTTTTTGTGTCCCGCCGTGACTTCAACCGCCTTTGGCGGGCATCATCGGACCGCCCGGTGTCAACCTTTTGACAACGGGCGGGGAGCGCCGGGCGAGTTCAGATATCGTATTTCAATTTGATCCGTTCGATTTTTTTGCCGTACGGAACGGCGAGGAGGAAGAGAAAGATCATATTCGACACGGCGTAAAGCGCGGTGTGTGGAAGCGCGGTGATGCACGCGGCGAGGTACAGCGACGCCGAAAAGCCCTCGTTGTACCATAGCACGGTCCATACGTCCATTATCAGCGAGAAGATCACGCCGGACAGCGCGCCGAACGCCACCGTCAGGGCGCGCGAGCGCCGCAACACCGGCGCTGCGGCGCCGGAGATAAGTCCTATCATGCCCCACGCGAGCATCTGAAAGGGCGTCCACGGTCCCATGCCGAAGTACAGGTCGGATATCAGCGCCGACATTGCGCCGACAAGGTACCCCGCCTCGCCGCCGAGGTGCATTCCGGTCAGCACGGTGAGCGCGGTCACGGGTTTGAAAAACGGAATGAATCTGCCCGCGACCGACAGCGCAACGGTCACCGAGGCTATGACGAGCCGCCTGGAGCCGGTCTTTTTGCGTTCAAATCCGGTAACGAAGAACAAATTGACGAGCAGAGCCACGGCAAGCGATACGGCGGCATGGTATTTTGCGTCCACAAGCAGCGCTCCGGCGGCTACGGTCGCGGGTATCAGCACGAAGGGCAGTATTATGCCGAGCGCGCGGCGCACGGCGGAGCTTTTTATTTCAAGCATTGCCGCCTCCGTTCCTGCCGGGGGCGGCGTCGTTCATCCGGCAGAGCCGGGCGATGTCGCCGACCGTAACGGCGCGGTCGAAGTATCCGCGCGTCATGCGCGCGGCGGGGGTGGTGTAAAAGGCGCTGTCGCCGAAAAAGCGGTGCGGCTCGTCCTCCGACACCACCTCGCCGCGGAAAAGGAGCGCACAGCGGTCGGCGATATCGGCGGCAAATTCGGTGTCATGCGTCACCGCGAGCACGGTCATGCCGCCCGCGGCAAGGCGGCGGATGGCATCCGTCAGTTGACGCTTTGCGGCGGCGTCAAGCCCCTTGGTGGGCTCGTCGAGCAAAAGCAGGCGCGGCTTGTGCGATATCACCTTTGCCAGCGCCATAAGCTGGCGCTGCCCGCCGGAAAGATCGTAGGGGTGCCGCCCGGCGGGCAGGTCAAGCTCAAACGGGAGCGCGGCAGGGTCGCAATGCGCGTCGGCAAGCTCCTCGCGCACGCTGTCGCGCAGAAAAAGCGATTCAACGTCCTGCGGGAGCAGCGCCACGCACCCCTCGGGCTGCTTTTTTTCGCCGAATATCCGCACCTTGCCGGCATAATGGCGGCAAAGTCCCGCCGCGACTGCGAGCGCGGTGGATTTTCCCGCGCCGTTGCCGCCGACAAGACAGGTGATGCTTCCCTCCGGAACGCGCAGGCTCATGCCGCGCAGAACGTCCGCGCCTTCGCGCGAATAACGGAAAAACACATCGGAAAATTCAAGCGCGTAGGGCTTTTTTTCGGCTTTTTCGGCGATGTCGGTCGCGGGCAGAGCGCGGACGGAATTCCCGTAGTTGTCGGCGATAAAGCCGCGCCCCTCGCGGACGCTGAGCGGGCAGGGGAGAGTCGAGCCGAGCGCGCGGTGCAGTCTCACCGCGGCAGGCATGGCGTCCGCGACCGGAGAGGCGGGCGGGATGCGCGCGGTTACTGCGCGTGCGTCGCCCGAGTCGGCGACTCTGCCGCCGTCGAGTATCACGACCTGTGTGGCAAGCGGCAGGATGTCCTCAAGCCTGTGCTCGGCAATTATCACGGTCAGACCCAGCTCGCGGTTCAGCCGCCGGACGGCGGAGATGAAATTCTGCGCGGCTATCGGGTCAAGGCGCGAGGTCGGCTCGTCGAGCAGTAAAAGCTCCGGTTGCATAGTCATGACCGAGGCGAGGGCGAGAAGCTGCTTTTCGCCGCCGGAGAGCGCAGAGGTCGGGCGGTCAAAGCGATCCTCAATGCCGAAAAACGCCGCCACCTCCGCAACGCGGCGGCGTATCAGCGCGGGCGGCGTGCCGAGGCATTCAAGCCCGAACGCCAGCTCGTGCCATACACGGTCGGTCACAGTCTGTTCCTCCGGGCGCTGCGCGACATACCCGATGCGAGCAGCCGCATCGCGGTCGGAGAGCGCGCTGACAGGCGCGCCGCAAAGGTCGATACTGCCCGTGGTCACGCCGCGCGGCGCAAGCTCGCGCTTGATGAGACGCAAAAGGGTGGATTTGCCGCTCCCGGTGGCTCCGGCAAGCACCGTAAAGTCGCCTTGCGACACTGTGATGTTGATGTCGGAGAGCGCCGGAGAGTCCTCTCCGGCGTAGCAAAAGCTCAGATCTTTGATAGCAAGTATTTCCATTTTATCGTCTCCGCAGTGTCAAGTATTGTCGGTAGCAGAATAAGCGCTGTGTAGGCGCAGTAAGCCGTTATTGCCGCAGGCGAGGTGGGAAGCGCCGCGGCAGACGGGTAAAATTCAAAATCAAGTGCACCGAGTGCGGCGGGAATGGCGCAAAGCGCGGTAAGAGCCGCCATGGCGGCGGTAAGGCAGGCATCGGAGCGGCGAAAACGGAAGGTCGAAAACGCCGTGCGGCGGCAGGTACCCCAGCCGCGTGCCGCCATGCTGTCGGCGGTCACGATGCCTGTCTCAAGCGACCACGTCAGCATTATCGAGGCGACCCGCGCACTTGTGCGCAGTCGGTCGGGGATACTGCCGTCGCCCGTGCCGCCGGAGACGCGCTGTGCGTCCGACACCTCGCGCGTGCGGCGGATAAGGCGGGGGATCGCACCGAGTGCCATCGAAAGCAGGAGCGCGGTTTTGGGCGACAGCCGCCCGAAGATGTAAAGCAGGCGGTCGGATGTCATAACGTCGGTAAAGACCGATGATATATTCAGCACAGCCGCTATCGCCGCGCCGGTAAAGGCTCCAAAGGCGAGCGCCTCAAGCGTTATCGGCGTATCGTTTACAAACACCAGCACGGTCCTGCCGTTGTGGGAAAAAACAATATTTATGAGCGCCGAGGCGGCGATGACGGCTATATTGAAAATGACGGCGCGTGGCGCGCCGTCTTTTTTGCGGATGATCCTTACCGCAAGCGACGCGGCGCAGGCAAGCGCCGATATTGCGGGGTTGCGGCAGAGCATTACCGTTCCTGCCGCCGCCGCAAAGTATAAAAGCTGAACGAAGGGATCGATATCCTTGAATGAACGCATTTTTTCAGTCTTTCGTGTTGAATTCGGCGCCGTCGGTGTATATCCACTCTACCGTGTCGCCGTCGGCGGGGTGATACGAGCCGCATCCGACAGACGGAGATGTGCCGTTTACGCGGTAGGTCCAGCCCGAAAGCTCGCCGAGATCGAATTCGTAAAGGTAGTTTATCCCCGCGATATACTCCATGCCGGCGCTGCCGGTGGCGTCGATCTGCAGTCTGTACTGCCGCGCGGCTGCAATGAGGATGTCATACACGGTGTCGCCGTCGCGGAACGGGACGGTGACGGCGGCAAGCATAACGCCGTCGGCGGGGATGTAATCGCCCTGCACCCTTCCTACGGCAACGTCACAGCGAATGCTCAGGGTAACGGTGCCCGCCGTGTCGCGCGTGTCGGAGGTGGTGGGGGTGTAGTAGTCATCTGGGGTGCTGAAGCGGGTCAGCGCGACAAAAAGAATGAGCGCCAGCGCGACTGCGATTATAAAAATGCAGTTTTTCAGCTTCTTTTTGCCGCTTTTTTTGCTGCCGAGGCAGATAACGAGACATGCTACGGCGGCAAGCAGAGCTATCGCGGCGATCACCGCGGACTTTATCAGCCGGCTTGACTGATCCTTGTCTGCGCTCGCGCCGTCGGTCACGGCAGGTGCGGAGGAGGTTGCGGCGGATGTCGTTGCAGCCGCGGTGTCGGAGGCGGGGGAGGTGTCTGCGGTGTCGGAGACCGCCGGGGCGTCGGTGTCAAAAATGTAGATTGGTCCGAGTCCCGTGCGGGCGCGCCGCACCGAGATAAGAGCCAGGAGCGCCTGCACGGTGGCGGTCGGGTTTGCCTCGCCGTCGCGCTTGTGCGCAAAGCCGCCGTCCGCAAGGCGGAAGGACATCATCCCGTCGATGACCGACGCGCCGTTCTTTACGAATCGCGGATCGGTTGCGGGGTCTATGCCGAGGGCGGTCAGCGCCATTGCGGTCTGCGCCGCAGATTCGGGATTTTCCGCGCCGTAGCTCATATACGATCCGTTTTCGCGCTGTGCGGCGGAAAGCATGCCGAGCGCGGCGTCAACGGCGGCGAGTACACGCTCGTCGTCTGCGCTTACGGGCGCAAGCGCCTGAAGCGCCATTGCGGTCACGTCAACGTCGGAGGCGCTACCCATGACGGTCCAGCCGCCGTCCGCAAGCTGTGCGCCGAGCAGAGCTGAGATCAGCTCCGCGACGGTGTGGACCGTGGACGGAACTCCGGCGTGCAGAAGGTGAAGTCCGAATATCAGACTCATCACGCCCTGAGTTCCGGGCGTTTCGTCGCATACCGCGCGCGCGGCTGCGCTGTCGGCGCGTCCGCATGCGGCAAGCGCCAGCGCACAGCGCTGGCGCGATACGGCTCCGCGGACGTTGCCTGCGTTCATTTTTGCCTCAAGCGCGTCGGCGTAAGCGGTATAATCAAGCCCCGTGCGATACTGACGCAGGGCTATCACGTACCACTCGGCGCCGGTGCCGGCTTTGGCGGCAAGCGAGCCGTCAAGCCAGCTTTGGGCGTCGTCGGCGCCGTCCTCGCGCATGATATAGCCGAATATCGCATCGATCTCGGCATCCGCCGCGCCGGTGTCTGCCGCAAAGGACGGCAGGACCGCAAAAACGGCAAGCAACAGCGCGCAAAGGACGGCAATTATTTTTTTGGAATTATTTCTCATCTGCCTTTTTGCGGCGGACGGCTGCGACCGACATTACCGCAAATGCCATAGCTGCTACGACGATGACTATCGCGGCGTTGTCGCCGGTAACGGGGGCGGAGGCGGCGGTCACGGTAGCAACGCACACGGGGGGAACAAGGCGTGCGGTGTCGGAAACGGCGCTTACGGTGTGAGTGCCCTCGGCGTCAAATGTCACGGTGACTTTGCCGTCGGCGTCGGTCTTGAGCTCGGTGCTCTTGCCGTCAACGGTGACGGTAGCTCCCGCAACGGGGTTGACGACGGGCTGCCAGTTGGCATCGTAGCCCGCGCTGAGAAGGGTAAGAGTTACCTTTTCGCCGGCGGCGGCGGTAACGGCGGAGTTGTCAAAGTAGCAATAAACGTCCGAAAAACCGACCGTATCGGTGTAAACGAATGCGTTTATGCGGTCGCCGTCGGATACCTTGTCGGTAAGTCCCATTGCGGACTTGTCGTTTACGTAGTAGCCGTAGCTGCCGCCGTTTTCAACGCCCCAGAGCTTGGTTATGGCAAGTCCGTAGGTGCCGGTGGCGGAGGCATAACCGGCGGCGGAGCCGCCCTCGTATGCCGCGTCGTGAGCGAGCACGAGAGCGTCGTTTATCGTAAGCGCGCCATCGCCGTCAACGTCGGTCACGCTGACAGCGCGGGAGGTGAGCATAAGGGTCCCGTTGGATACGGTGACGTATACCGTCACGCCATCGGCGGATGCCGCAACGGTGAAGAGCGCCGCAGTGAGCGTGAGCACGAGCACGAGCGCCATGATAAGTGAGGTGATTTTGGTCTTTTTCATTTCTTTGCCTTTCTGTAAAGCGATTTCGTTTTATAAACACGGACGGATATCCCGCCCCGGTTTAACTGTTTTTGTCGGGCGTGTCGGCATTCCCGGCGCACGCCTGCTTTTCCGCGCTGCGCGCCGCGTTTCGCGCCGCGTTGCGGCGACGCTTTGAACGGATCCTTTTTTCGCGGTTGAGCGCGAGCCTGTCGTCATCGCGCGGCGGCTTAAGCCCTGCGGCTTCAAGCGCGCGCGGCCACGGACCGAGCCTTGCTTTTATCGCGCACACCTCGCTGTCGGTAAAGTCCGAGCGGCGGGGCAGTCTTTCCTCGCCCGCGGCGGCAAGAGCGCGGCTCGCCTCCCGCAAAAGCGCAAGGCAGTCTTCCTTTGTGTATTCCATTGGCGTAGCCTCCCTTCGGCTGACAGAAACAAAAAAACGCGTCCTGCCATTTTGTGGCAAGTGACGCGCGTGCAACTCCAAAAGACCCGGCAAAAAGCGCGCTTTTTTCGCACTTTTCCCGAGGTATCTCTTCCAAAAGAAAAGCATGGCGGCGACATTCTTCTTACCCAAAAATGATCCGTTATATTATCGGTGCGGCAGGTATTCCGACTTACGGGCAGCTATTGCCCGATCACGGTAATGGTCGTTGCGACGGAATTTCACCGAACTTCCCCCTGATCCGGCATACGCCGGAACCGCACTGTGTTTTTTGCGGGACATGCCCACTCATCAACATTATATAATATTTTGCGCCGATAGTCAATACCAAAAGGTAAAATTACGCCGCGCGGCAAAAAAACGGTCGGCGGCTATTTACAACCCGCCGCCGATGTGGTACAATATAATTATCTGTAAGGAAAAAAGCGCCCACGGGCGCCAACGAAAGGAACAGGTACTTAAAATGAGCTGCGAAAAGAAATCAGATCTCAGAATAATGTCCCACAACATCTGGGGCAGTGATGTTTACAACCGCGATCTTCACATGAGAGACATATACTTCCGCTACGAGCCGGATGTATTGGGTCTTCAGGAAATGACGCCGAAGGTGTATGCTTCCCGCCTTTGCGAGCTGCTTGACGAAAAATACGAGCTTCTCAAGCCCGACACTAACGGACTTGTGGACAACACGCCCATATTCATCCGCCGCGGTGTTTTTGACGTTGTGAAGTGCGGCTGGCACATTTATGACGGTCTTAACAACCATCAGAGCAAGAGCCTTGCATGGGCTGTGCTCAAAAAGAAGGAAGACGGCATGGAGATAGGCATCATCTGCACCCACTACTGGTGGCAGGCGGGTCCCGAATCCGACCTTGCACGTGTTTACGACGCAAAGCAGATGACGGCATACGCACACTGGATGCAGGTCGAATACGGCATCCCGGTAGTCGCCATGGGCGACCTTAACCTCCGCATAGGCGCTCCCGCGTACAACGAGCTGATCTCGACCGGCGCCATGGATATGCGTATGGCTGCCGTTGAGTATGCCAGCCGCTCCAACACCCATCACCCCTACGGCACCTACAATGCCGAGACCGGCGAATTTGAAAACGCTCCCGCGCCGCGCGGCTGCCACCTCAACGCCATAGACCATATGTTCGTTTACGGCAGAGAGCAGCTCGATGTGCGTGTGTTCGACGTCATTACCGAGCAGGAGGCGCTTGACGTTTCCGACCACTGCCCGATATTTGTTGACTGCAAGATACTGCCGCGTCCCGAAAAGCCGGTGGCTCCGACCTACGTAAAGAAAGAACAGGCGGTAAAGGCATAATGTCCGAACCGGAGAAAAACGGCGGGCGCCATCTCACGAGCGCCGAAAGACAGGAGCTGTACCGTGAGCGCGCGGAGCACCGCCGCCGTGCGGAGCTTTCGGAAAAGGAAAAAAAGCGCCGCAGGATAATCATTATTGCCGCAGTGGCGGCTGTCGTCGTAACAGCGGCAGCGGTAGGACTTTCGATGCTCATCAGCCGTGTGATAATTCCGGAGAACAGATATAACAAAGCGTTGTCGCTTTTTGAGGCGGGCGAATACGCAAAGGCGATGGACGCCTTTGACGGAATGGGAGATTACCGCGACAGCCGCGATTATGTCAGGCGTTGTATTCTCGAGCAGGCGCGTGCGCTTGCCGGACGCGACGATGTGGTCACCGGCACGACGGCGGACATGCCGTGGTTCTCCTTTGACCCGGGCGACGAGGCGGGGATACTCAAATTCGATGCCGAGACCTACCGCGGCGAGGGGAATGTGGTCATTCCCGACGTTTTTGACGGCGTGCTCGTGCGCGGCATTGCCGCGCGTGCGTTCTACCGCTGTGATTTTCTCACATCGGTATCGCTGCCGCCGTCTGTACGCGTGATACGCGAACGCGCATTTTACGGCTGCGAAAAGCTCGCCTCGGTCGAATTGCCGGCGGCTCTTACCGATATAGGCGAATACGCCTTCGGCAAATGCACGGCGCTTGCCTCGGTCAGCTTCGGAGGCGGCTCGGTGCGCATAGGTCAGCGCGCGTTTGACGGCTGCACGGCGCTCGGCGTGCTCACGTTGCCCGAGGGCATCGGCTTTATCGGCTACCGCGCCTTCGGCGGCTGTACCGGACTTACCGAGGTATCGCTCCCCGCGTCTCTCGAAACGGTCGAGGCACAGGCGTTCGTAGGCTGTGAGTCGGTAAAAACACTACGCTACCCCGGCAGCCGGGCAAGCCTTGAGGCGGTGCTCGGAGAGGGCGGAAAGCCCCTGCTTTCGGCGGCGGAGATCATAACGGGAGAAAACTGATATGGATATCACCGAAAGATTTTTGAAATATGTTTCGTTCCCCACGATGTCGGACAAGTATTCGGTCACCTGCCCGAGCACCGAAAAGCAAAAGGTGCTCGGCAGATACCTTGCCGACGAGCTGCGTGCTATCGGTCTTGCGGACGTGATGATGGACGAAAACGGATATGTCAGCGCAACGCTCCCTGCCTCTGCCGGGTGTGAGGGCGCGCCCGTCATCGGGCTTGTGGCACACATGGACACCTCCGACGAGGCGCCGGATTCGCCGATCAGACCGCGCACGGTCGAATATCTTGGCGGAGACATCGTTCTTAACAGCGAGCGCGGGATAGTTATGCGCGAGGCGGATTATCCGTCGCTCGGCGGCTATGTCGGCAAGCACCTTATAGTTACCGACGGCACGACGCTGCTCGGCGCCGACGACAAGGCGGGCGTGGCCGCAATAGTCAGCGCCGCCGAGAGGCTGACTGCCTCCGACCTGCCTCACGGCAAGGTGAGGATCTGCTTTACGCCGGACGAGGAGATAGGCGCGGGCGCCGATCATTTTGACGTTCCCGCCTTCGGCGCGGACTATGCCTACACCGTTGACGGCGGCGCGCTCGGCGAGCTTGAATATGAGTGCTTCAACGCGGCGGCAGCAAGCGTTGATTTCCACGGAGTAGCCATCCATCCCGGTTCGGGCAAGGGACATATGAAAAACGCCGCGATCATGGCGGCGGAGTTCGTGTCGTTGCTTCCCGCCGCCGAGGATCCTGCGCACACCGAGGGCTACGAGGGCTTTTATCACCTTGACGTGATAAAGGGCGATGTGGAGAATGCACGGGTCGAGTACATCATACGCGATCACGATGCGGCAAAATTCGAGGAACGCAAGCGCGTTTTCAAGGCGGCGGCTGAGTTCATCGACCGCAAATACGGAGAGGGAAGCGCCGTCTGTACGGTAAAGGATTCCTACCGCAATATGCGTGAGGTCATCGAGCGGCATATGTACACGGTGGACCGCGCCGTGGCTGCGATGCGCGCCGAGGGCGTGGAGCCTGTCATCACCCCCATACGCGGCGGCACCGATGGCGCACGGCTCTCATATATGGGACTGCCCTGTCCCAATCTCTGCACAGGCGGCGAGAATTTCCACTCGCGTTTTGAGTATCTCCCCGTTGAATCGCTTTGCAAGGTGGCGGATATTCTTGTCCGTCTTATTACCGATGCGGCGGGATATACGAGGTAAGCTATGGAAAATAACGAGGTAACGGTCATAGCGGGAAAATGCGGTGAGGATGTTGCGTTTTCGTTTGACGGCAGTGTGCTGCGCATCAGCGGCAGCGGCGCTATGTATAACTATACCGACCCCGCGCTCACTCCGTTTGCGGACTTTCGCTCAAAGGTGAGCGAGCTTGTGATCGAAGACGACATCGGCAGCATCGGCAATTGTGCTTTCGGCGGTTTTACCGCCGTCACGCGCCTTTATGTGCCGGGCAGTGTGGATGTAATAGGCTCACGTGCGTTCGGCGAATGCACCGCGCTCACTTCGGTCACGCTCGGCGAGGGCGTGCGTGTCATAGGGCCCAAGGCATTTGAAAAATGCCCGCGCCTTACATGGCTCGAATTCCCCTCAAGCCTCCGTTCGGTGGATTTCAAGGCGTTCATAAAAAGCGAGGGCGTGCGTGAGATAAAATACGCGGGCACTGCCGTCGAATGGAAGCGCCGCGTGCGTGTGGGAAGATCGTCGCACGGCAACGCGTCTATTTTCGGCGCGCATTTTTCCTTCCGCGACAACACGCGCCGCTATGATGAAATGACCGCACGCATCGGCGACGTCATACGCGCCGGCGGCGACGGTGCGATGTACATAGTCACCCCCGACCTTACGGTCGAGGAATATGACGGCAAGTCCGGAGACTGCACCCTGATAGTCTTCCCGGACGGCAAAACGATGATGATAGACGCCGGAGCGCCGCCTTGCTGGTTCCACGTTGTGGAGCTTCTTGCGGGCGCGGGGATAAAACGGCTCGATTATTTTGCGCTTTCGCATCCGCACGGCGACCACTACGGCGGCGCGTCAAAGGCGGCGGAATATCTGTTTTCGCAGGGCGGCGGGATAGGAACTTATCTTTATTCCGGGCTTGATTTCAAGACCGGTGAGAAAAAGCTCGCGCGACTGCTTGCCGCGCACGGCACCGAAATGCGGCGCGACCTCTGCGAGGGAGACGAGCTTGAGATCGGCGACGTTACGGTAAAGATATTCAATCCGCGCCCGGAGGATCTCATCATCGATGAGAACAGCGATATGAGCGACGGCGGCGTGAACAACATATCCGTAGGTATGAAGTTTATTTACGGGAACGTGAGCTACCTTACCGCGGGCGATCTTTACGCCGTGCGCGAGCGCGAGCTTGTCGAAAGACTTGGCGGCTTTTTGCGTTCCGATGCCGCAAAGACGAACCATCACGGCGTTTTTACCTCCAACACACCCGAGTGGACAGAGGCTGTCGGCGCGCGCGTGCTCGTCTCGGACAGCGACGACGCGCCGTGGACGGTGTTTGAAGATAGACTTCGCGCCGCCGGGACGCCCAACTATATTGTCAGCGACTGCGGTCTTTGCGTGCTGCGGCTCACTGCTGACGGCGGTATCACCGCCGAGACCGAATATTGAGGAGGCGCCCGATGAGCGAGGCAAAAAAACGTCCGAACGTACTTTTTCTGCTTACCGACGATCAGCGCTACGGTACGATCCATGCGCTCGGTAACGATGAGATAAGCACGCCGAATCTCGATGCGCTCGTGCGCCGCGGAATGGCGTTCACGCGGGCGCACATTCCGGGCGGTACCGCCTCGGCGGTCTGCATGCCGAGCCGTGCAATGCTCAATTCCGGCAGGACGCTTTTCCATCTTGAGGACTGCGGCAAGAATATCCCCGAATGCGACACCACCATGGGCGAGAGCTTTCTCCGCGCCGGATATCATTCGGTGGGGATAGGCAAATGGCACAACGGAGTCGGCAGTTACGCGCGCAGCTTTGACGGCGGATCCGATGTGTTTTTCGGCGGCATGTGGGATCACTGGAATGTTCCCGTCAACGATTATCACGCGGACGGAAAATATACGCACGAGATAGATTTTACACCCAACTTTACGGCAAATGAGACGCCGGTCAAGGTGAGGGCGGAAAAGATCAATGCAGGCGTGCATTCCAGCGAGCTGTTTGCCGACGCGGCGGCGGACTACATACGCGGCTATAACGACGACGCGCCGTTTTTCATGTATCTTTCCTTCCTGGCTCCTCACGATCCGCGCACCATGCCGGAAAAATACCGCAATATGTACGATCCCGAAAAGATCTCACTGCCGCCGAACTATGCCGCAATGCCTGCGGTGTCCTTCGGCTGGGCGGCAAAGGGCCGCGACGAGAACACCGAGGTGTATCCGCGCCGCCCCGAAAAGATAAAACAGCATATTGCCGATTATTACGCAATGATAAGTCACCTTGACGACTGTATAGGCAGGGTGCTTGACGCACTGCGCGAGCGCGGTATGCTTGACGATACCGTTATCGTGATGTGCGGCGACAACGGTCTGGCAATAGGTCAGCACGGGCTTATGGGTAAGCAGAATGTGTACGAGCACAGCGTGTGCGTTCCGCTCCTCATCTCGGGTCCCGGCATACCCGCGGGACGCGTGGATGAGAGCTATGTTTACCTGCTCGATATATTCCCCACGCTTTGCGAGCTGTTGGATATCCCCGTTCCCGCATCGGTGGACGGCAAGAGCTTTGCCGGTGTCATCCGCGGTGACGGCAAGGCGCCGCGCGATTCGCTTTATCTGGCTTTCCAGGCGCGCATACGCGGCGTGATAGCGGGGAAGTATAAGCTCATCGAATACCGCAGCGAAAACCTTAAGCTCACACAGCTTTTTGATCTTGAAGCCGATCCTTGGGAGCGCGACAATCTGTTTGACGCGCCGGGCTATGATGGGATAACGGCAGAGCTGCGCCGGGAGCTTTTCCGCCTCCGCGATGAGTGGGAGGACGAGAAAAACGAGTTCGGCAGGCTTTATTGGGAGCAGTGGCGGCGTTATGAGGACGCGGCGCTGCACGGTGTTCCGGGACCGAAGGGCGCGTCAATGAGCGCGCAGGTCGGTAGCTGGGGGACCGAACTGAAAAAATAATAAATGCGGCGTCGGGAAGGCTTTTGGACCTCTCCCGACGCCGTGCGTGTTGATCCCCACAGCTCCGCACTGCAAAAATATTATCTGCGATTTTGCAATTTTTAATATCAAATATTGCAATATAACGGAATATACAAAGTCAAAACGCGATATATCCTGTGATTTTTGCAATTTTAATATTGACAAATGCCCAAAACGGTGGTAAAATATCATTCGTTAAAATAAGGCTCTATCTGAAAGGCATGTTATCATGGAAAATAAACGCGAGCATAAAAATATAGACTGGTCGAATATCGGTTTCGGGTATATCCCCACCGAGCAGCGCTTTGTGGCGCATTGGCATGACGGCGCGTGGGACGAGGGCGCGCTCAGCACGGACGCAAATGTCACGCTTAGCGAGAGCGCCTGCGTGCTTCAGTACGCGCAAACGGTTTTTGAGGGGCTGAAGGCTTACGAAACGGTGGACGGCAGGATAGTCTGCTTCCGCCCCGACCTGAACGCCGAGCGGCTCGCAAACTCCTGCCGCCGTATGAAAATGCCGGTGTTCCCGGAGGAAAAATTCATTGAGGCAATAAAAAAAGTAGTCGCTGCAAACGCAGCATACGTGCCGCCGTACGGCACGGGCGCCTCGCTTTATCTGCGCCCGTTCATGTTCGGCACAACGCCGGTCGTAGGCGTAAAGCCGGCGCTTGATTTTGAGTTCCGCATTTTTGCCACCCCGGTGGGACCGTACTTCAAGGGCGGCGCACGCCCCATACGTCTGCGTGTGAGCGATTACGACCGCGCCGCGCCGCACGGTACCGGGCATATCAAGGCAGGACTCAACTACGCGATGAGTCTTTATCAGATAGTTGACGCGCACGAGCAGGGCTTTGACGAAAATGTTTATCTTGACCCCGCTACGCGGACATATATCGAGGAAACAGGCGGCGCGAATCTTATATTTATAAAAAAGGATGGGACTCTCGTCACGCCGAAGTCGGATTCCATCCTGCCCTCAATCACCCGCCGCTCGCTGCTTTATGTGGCTGAGCATATGCTTGGCATGAAGGTGGAGGAGCGCCCGGTGGCGCTTTCCGAGATCACGGAATTTGCCGAGTGCGGTCTTTGCGGCACGGCGGCGGTCATCTCGCCGGTCGGAATGATCTCCGACCACGGCAGGGAGGTCTATCTGCCCTCCGGCATGGAGAAGATGGGCAGCGTGACCGAACGGCTCTACAATACCATCCGCGGTATACAGATGGGGACGGTCCCCGCGCCGGACGGCTGGCTGACGGAAGTGTGCAAATAAAATAGAAAAACGGGATGCCGGAAAACTCTGATAGAGCTTTTCGGCATCCCAAATTTTTATTTTCCTCTTTTTCATCCGCGAAGCGGATATCATTTTAATGATATACGGCGGGGAATTTAGTATAAACAAACTTTATAGTTTGGTTACCCCGCCTCACCAAGCCGCCTGCGGCGTCTTGGTCAAAGTTATTTTAATGACATACGGCGGGGAATTTAGTATAAACAAACTTTATAGTTTGGTTACCCCGCCTCGTCAAGTCGCTTACGCGCCTTGACCAAAGTTATTTTAATGATATATCGCTATCG
>ENA-UOJS01000563-UOJS01000563.1-human-gut-metagenome-genome-assembly--contig:-C74-NODE-563-length-38856-cov-44.536507_pt1 | contig 38856 bp, 28 predicted proteins | sample MGYA00242355_ERZ723902 | MGnify/ENA metagenome assembly ERZ723902
ACGTTTGGTAAAGAGATAAGTCAGACGCAGAGCAAACGCCGAAAATCGCGAAAAGCGAGCACGCATAGCGCAGTGTTATCTCTTGCAAAACGTTGACCAAGCGCGAAGCAAGGCGCACAAGTCGAGAAAGGCGAGAACGAGGCGCGGAACGTTTGTAAAGAGATAAGTCAGGCGCAGAGCAAACGCCGAAAATCGCGAAAAGTGAGCACGCGTAGCGCAGTGTTATCTCTTGTAAAACATTGACCAAGCGCGAAGCAAGGTGCACAAGTCGAGAAAGGCGAGAACGAGGCGCGGAACGTTTGGTAAAGAGATAAGTCAGACGCAGAGCAAACGCCGAAAATCGCGAAAAGTGAGCACGCGTAGCGCAGTGTACACAGACGTACACGAGCAACACGCGCGCAACTTGACAAAGAAAAAGCACAACCGAAGTTGTGCTTTGTTTTTCGACGTTTGAATGCGTCTGATTATCTCTTTGAGAATTGAGGTGCTTTACGTGCCTTGTGCAAACCGTATTTCTTACGTTCTTTAGCACGCGGGTCACGAGTGAGGTAACCTTCTTTCTTGAGGATTGCTCTGTATGCTTCGCTGTCTGCAACGCAGAGTGCTCTTGCAATACCGTGACGGATTGCGCCTGCTTGGCCGGTGTAACCGCCGCCGTACACGTTGACGTAAACGTCGAACTTGTCGGTCGTGCCCGTTGCAACGAGAGGTTGATTGACGATGAGTTTCATCGTGTCAAGAGGGAAATACTCGTCGAGAGTACGTTTGTTGATGACGATGCTGCCTTCGCCGCCGGGGATAAGACGAACTCTTGCGATTGCCGTCTTTCTTCTACCGGTGCCGAGATATTGGACTTTCTTGGTTTTCTTAGTAGCCATATTTCACCTCTCAATCAGTTGAGTTTCAACTCAACGGGGCATTGTGCCTGATGATCGTGCTCTGCACCGACGTAAACGCGGAGTTTTTTGAGCATTTTTGCGCCGAGAGTATTCTTGGGAAGCATACCCTTGACTGCCTTGTACACGACGAATTCGGGTTTTTCAGCCATCAATTTCTTGTACTGAATTTCCTTCAAACCGCCGATGTAACCGGTGTGATAACGATAATATTTGTCCTCGAGTTTTTTGCCTGTGAGAACGACCTTTTCGCAGTTGATGATTATAACGTGGTCGCCGCAGTCGACGTTGGGTGTATATTCGGGTTTGTTCTTACCTTTAAGGATAGAAGCAACCTGAGATGCAAGGCGGCCGAGAACCATATCGGTTGCATCGACAACGTACCACTTGCTTTCAACTTCGCCGGGCTTTGCCATATAAGACTTATTGTTTTTTGCCATTGTTGACAAATCCTTAGCCATTGTGCTAACCTCCAAAATTTGTTTTCGCAAGAGCAAGGCTTAGATCGGAGGGGCTAGTTCTTCTCGCGCCATACGTCTTTCAAAAATATGCTTGATAATAATATTAAATATAACGAAATAAGTCAAGCGTTTTTGTCAAAAAACGGATATTTTTTGCAATCGTCTTCCGTTATTCTCATTAAGAGTGTTTTTACCGCACGTTTTCAATCCTCGTTAAGGGCGCAATCGGCGTGCGTTTCCCTTCCCTCGTAAAGGCGTAATCAGCGTGCGTTTTCGATGCGGATTTTCATAGGTTTGCAAGGCATATTTTCAAGCGATTTCAAATCCGTTTGCTGTTCGTTCATCTCGACGTTTGCTTCGTTCACGTTTGCAAAAGACACGGTTAGACGCTCGGTTTTTGCGTTTTCGGGAATGATTATCAAATCGTACCCGTTCTCGTCCTCTCTCATTGCGACGGATATTTTGCCTTCCTCGTCGAACATCGTGTAAACGTTGTTTCCGAGATAAATTTTGAGTTCTATATCCTTAAACTCGGTCGAGTTATTGTCCTGATTGAGCAACGGTATAATCGCGCCCTCTTTGACGAACACGGGGTATTTGTCGAGCGGATATTCTCTTTGATATTCCTTTCCGCCCTCGAATCTTTCGCCCGTGAAAAAGTCGAACCATACGCCGCTCGGAAGCCAAAATTTTTGCTTTGCTACGCCGTTTTTGCCCTTGTGCGTGACGGGGCAAACGTACATTTGTGCGCCGAAATAGTATTGATTGCGCCACTTTTTGTCGTATGCGCGGCTATCTTGCGAATAGTAATACGTCGGGCAAACGAGCGGAACGCCCTCTGTTGCAGTCTTCACGTTTGCCGTGTATAAGTACGGCAACAGTCTATGGCGCAGGCGCAAAAAGTCCTCTGCTATCGTTTCTACTTGCGTGTAATTCCACGGCTCTTTGCTCATGCCTTTGTTGCTTGAATGCAGGCGGTTTATCGGCGAGAACACGCCGTATTGCAACCACCTCAAATACAGTTCGTTGTCACCCTTACCGAAAAGGTGTCCACCTATGTCGTGCGACCACCAAGTGTAGCCTGCGTTGGAAGCGAGCGCGGTGAAATAGGGTTGGAATTTCAAACTGTTCCAGCACACGAAAGTATCCCCCGAAAATCCGAGCGGATAGCGGTGCGAGCCGAGCCCTGCGTATCTTGAAAGAATCACGCTGCCCTTTCCGTCGCGATTGATGTCGAGAGTGTGATAGTGGTTGAGAAGCCAAAGCGGATCGAGATTCTTCATCTTCGACTTCGTGCCTTGTTGCCAGTCGATCCACCAAAAATCAACGCCCATCTTTTCGTACGGATGGTGCAAAATATCGAAATACGCATTGCGGAATTTCTCATCGGTGAGGTCAAATTCGAGCGTGCGCTTGGTTTGCGGGTCTACGCCGAGCGCGCGGCACATTTCGGGGTATTGTTCCTCGAAATAGCGAACGCCGTCGCGGGGGTGCAAGTTCATCGTGACCGCAAGATTGCGGCTTTTGAGGTTTTGCAAAAATCCTTCGGGGTCGGGGAACAATTCCTTTTCAAACGTATATCCCGTCCACCCTGCGCCTTGAAAGGATTTATATTCGGCGTCCTTTGGCACGTTGTTGACGATGTGCCAGTCCATATCTATCGTTGCGACGGTCAAAGGCACGTTCTTTTGCTCGAATTTGTCCATAAGTTCGAGATACTCTTTATCCGTGTAGGCGTGATAGCGCGACCACCAGTTGCCCAGAACGTACTTGGGCAAAAGCGGCGTAAATCCCGAAAGCGAATAAAACTCTTTGAGTCCGCCGAGATAATCCTTTCCGAACGCGAAAACGTACTTGTCTTTCGTCGCCGCGGGACGAGGCGAAACGCTGCCGTCGACATTGAGAATAACCGACGCCGAATCGTCTATTTCGCTCACGCCGTTCAAAGCGAATATGCCTTTTCTTATGTGTGCAAGGCAAAAATGGTCTTTCTTTTCGCTTCTGCCTTTCCAGCCGCCGAGCAATCCGAACGTACCGTCAAGCGTCCTTGCAGTGCCGCCGAGATTGAACGCGTTCGAGGGCGTCGCGCTCTCGCCGTTTTTGGAAGTAACGGACGTAGAAAGCGTCTTCGTGTTTACGTTGAAAAAACAAGTTTCCGTCTCAATCGACACTTCATCACCGTTTATTGCATACTTAAACTGCGGATTTGCGTAATCTCGGCAAAATGCGAATTGCGTGCGATTGTCCGTGAAACTACCCTTTTCTATACGCAACGTTCTTGGCGAAAGCACGCTTATGCGCACGTCGCCGACGATAATCGTATTCTCTTTTTTACACGGTGCGAGTTCTTGCGAAAATCTCATATTTCCTCCGTCCTGCCATTATTTGGCACAGGATATTATTCTTCTAAAATATGATACCAAGCAAGCGGCAAAGTGTCAATACCAAAGGCGATTTATACGTCGTTTTTTGCGACGTTTTTTTTATTATTATGTCTCGTTTTTATATCGTTTTCGTGTCGTTTTTACGCAGTTTTACACAGCGATTAATATGCGTTTTGCCGTCGCTTGCAATAGTCTTATACTCGGTATATAAACGAACCGCCTAAAAAGCACCTTGCTTAGGCGCATTGCATATAAATATGATATGTGCGGAATTATTGGCTACGTCGGCTTTCAAAGTGCCGAGAAAATCGTGCTTGACGGATTGAAAACTCTTGAATATCGAGGCTATGACAGCGCAGGTATCGCCGCGATTTCGGGCGAGAAAATCAAGGTGTTCAAAGCAGTCGGGCGCGTCGAATTGCTCGAAAAGAAAGTTCCCGCCCTTTCCGCGCAAGCGGGAATCGGGCATACGAGGTGGGCAACTCACGGCAAGGTATGCGAGAAAAACGCACACCCGCATTTGTCGTTCGACGGCAAAATCGCCGTTGCACACAACGGCGTGATAAGCAACGCCGAAGAACTCAAAGCCGAACTGTCCGAAAAAGGAATAACGTTTTCGTCGGATACGGACAGCGAAATCATCGCGCATATGCTTGCGCTCGAAACTTGCGATATGTCGGCGGCAATCGAAAACGTCGGAAAACGCCTTGAAGGCGCAACGACGTTTCTTGCCATAAAAGAGGGCGAAAACGCGATTTATCTAAGACGGTGCGGCGCGTCGCTTGCGGTGGGACTCGGCAAAGGCGAAAACTTCGTTGCAAGCGATACTCTCGCGCTTGGCAAATACACGCAGAATATCGTGGTTTTGAGCGACGGCGAATGTGCTAAAATAACCGCCGATTCCGCAGAGTTTTTCAAGGACGGCGAAAAACAAATCAAAAAGCCTATCAAAGTTAAGCGCACCGCCCCGAAAGAATGTTCTTGTCATATGCGCTCGGAAATCGACGAAATACCGCGCGCACTAATCAGAACGTACAAAAGCATCGTCAAAAACGTTGACGAAAAATTGATAGAAGACTTGAAAAACGCCGAAAAAATCGTGTTTTGCGGTTGCGGCACGGCGTATCACGCCGGATTGTACGGAAAAGACGTCTTTGAGCGACTTTTGAGCATTCCGTGCGTATGCGAAGTTGCAAGCGAGTTTTCGGGCGTAAGATTTTTAACGAAAAACACCGTCGGGATTTTCATAACGCAAAGCGGGGAAACGGCGGACACGATTCTCGCGCTCAAGCGTTGCAAAGAGTCAGGCGCAAAAACGGTTGCGCTGACAAACGTCGAGGCAAGCAGCATAACCTTCGAGGCGGACAAAACGCTTTATCTCAACGCTGACGCGGAAGTTGCCGTGGCGGCGACGAAATCCTACGTTTGCCAACTGCTCGCGCTGTACGTCATCGCAAAAATCTGTCACGGGCAAACGCCGCCAAAAAGCGAAATATCCGCACTTGTGCAAGATGTGCGCATTGCGAGCGCGCAGTCGCTGTACGAAGAAAAAATCAAAAAAGCGAATCTGTTTTTCATCGGCAAGGGGCTCGACTTCGTGACGGCGAGAGAAGGCGCGTTGAAGTTTAAGGAAATCACCTACAAAATGACGGACGCGTATCAGTCGGGCGAACTCAAACACGGCACGATTGCCCTCATAGATTCAAAGAGCGTAGTCACCGTGATTGCGACGAATCCGCAAGACAAAGACCGCACGGCGGCAAGCGTGAGCGAATTGAAATCGAGGGGCGCGGACGTCATTGCGCTAACGTCGATAGGCGACGTCGGTGCAAGCAAGACGTTCGTTTTGCCCGATTGCAAGGACGAATTGCTGTACCCGATTTTGTCGGTCATTCCCCTTCAATCGCTTGCGCTGACAACCTCGCTTTGCATGGGACTAAACCCCGACAAACCGAGAAATCTCGCAAAGAGCGTAACCGTTATATAACAAAAGCACAGAAGCGACACAGACAAAAAAATACAATATATTTATGAAAAAAAGGCAACCGATAACGTTGCATAACATACAAAAAACGGCACTTTATTTGCCGTTTTTGTATATATAAACATCGGATATTGCGTTATAGATTCAGATTCTTATCGAGCCACTCTGCGACCTTCCCGCAATCCTCGTTAATCAAAATGTCCGCTTGCGAATCGAAATAAGTGCTTGATTTGTTTATCACCGCCGTGACGTCGCCCGTAAAATATCCCACGAGCCCCGCGGCAGGATATACGACCAAAGACGTACCGACGACAATCAGCATATCCGCTCGCCGAATGGCTCCGATTGCGCTGCGCAAAACTCGCTCGTCGAGGTTCTCGCCGTACAAGACAACTTCGGGTTTTATTATGCCGCCGCACTCGTCGCAATGCGGCACGCCCTCGTGCGATACTATATAATCCAAATCGAAAAACTTGTGGCAACGCTCGCACCTGTTGCGCTCAATCGAGCCGTGCAGTTCAAACACCTGTTCACTGCCTGCCGCTTGGTGCAAACCGTCGATGTTTTGCGTGACTATTCCCTCGATTCTGCCTTCTTTTTCAAGCCTTGCCAAAAGCAAGTGCATTGCGTTGGGCTTTGCGTTTTGGTATATCATTTTGCTCTTGTAAAAGTCGTAAAACTCTTTGGGGTGCGAAATGAAAAAGTCGTGCGAAATTACGGTTTCGGCAGGATATTTTCCAAACGGCGTGGAATACAATCCGTGCGCACTGCGAAAATCGGGTATGCCGCTCGGAACGGACGCGCCCGCCCCCGTCAGCACGACTATGCGCCGTGACGTTTCGATTGCCGCTTTCAAATCGTTCAACGCGGCTAATGTTCTGTCGCTAAACTCGTTTGCCATATGCGTTTACCTTCCACGCCTAAATTATATCACTTGAAAAACGGCAATACAAGTGGTATAATTTCATAATTGCGAGGTGAGTTTATGTTCAACAAAGATATGTATGCGCTCGGAAGCAAACGCTCGTCGATAAGAGAGTTGTTCGAATACGGCAAACAACGCGCCGAGAAGGTCGGAAAAGAAAATGTGTTCGACTTTTCCCTCGGCAATCCCAACACGCCGTCTCCCGACTGCGTGAAAGAGGCGATTTTGTCGCTTGCAGACGAAAACCCCGTTGCGCTTCACGGCTACACATCGGCGCAAGGCGGAAAAGGCGTGAGAGAGGCGATTGCAAACAACATACGCCGCCGTTTCGGCGTTGACGTAAACAAGGATTATATCTATATGACTTGCGGTGCGGCGGCTTCACTCTGCATAACCATTCGCGCGCTCAACGAACGCAGCGACGAATTTGTTATACTCGCGCCGTACTTTCCCGAATACGAAGTTTTCATAAAGGCGGCAGGCGGCACGCCTATCGTCGTTCCATTTGACGAAAAGGACTTCACCCCGAATCTCGCCGCGCTCGAAAACGCGATAACCGAAAGAACGAAAGCAGTTATCGTCAATTCCCCCAACAATCCGAGCGGCGTTGTGTACTCTGCCGAAACCATTGCAAAAATATCCGATATTTTGAGCAAAAAAAGCGCGTTTTTCTCTCACCCGATTTTCATAATTTCGGACGAGCCGTATCGCGAACTTTCCTACGACGTCGAAGTGCCGTATATAATGAATTTTTACCACGACACAATCGTGTGTTACAGTTATTCAAAAAGTTTGTCGCTTCCCGGCGAGCGCATAGGTTATATCGCGGTAAATCCGAAAGCGAACGGCGCAAAAGATTTGTATCTTGCAATATGCGGCGCAGGTCGCGCACTCGGTTACGTTTGCGCCCCGAGCACGTATCAACGAGTGGTCGAAAAGTGCGTGGACGCTCTGCCCGACCTCGATTTTTACCGCACGAATCGCGACTTGCTTTATAACTCTTTGACGAAAATCGGCTACACTTGCGTACGCCCCGACGGCGCGTTTTACCTTCTCGTCAAGGCACTCGAAGACGACGCAAACGTCTTTGCGGACAATGCAAAACGACTCGGATTGCTGCTCGTTCCGTGCGACGATTTCGGCGCGAAAGGCTACGTTCGTATTGCGTATTGCGTGAGCCTCGACGTCATAAAACGCTCGCTTCCCGCGTTTGAAAAATTATATAACGAGTACAAACAAACTAATTAAATTGTGAATATCTATACTTCAGAGAAACGAAAACGGCATTTTAAGTGCCGTTTTCGTAATTTTGCTATACTTTATTCATCTTTATGGGATTTTGTAAAACTTTGTTTATTTGCCGTTTTGTATCTCGTTAATTATTGAGATAGCCCGCCGCGATGTACTCTGCAAGGCAATCTCTCGGATAGGTCGTGTCGCCGAGCGTTTCCACCATAGTGAGTTTGTTGGGCGCATAGTCGGTGTTGTACGAATCGGTGACGATATAGTAATTATCGTTGAGTCCTTCGCCTCTTTCGAGTTTCGCCTTGACCTGCGAGCCGTACGAGCCGTACTCGTAAATATAACTGTCGTTTCGGAAATAGCGTTTAAGCAAATTGTAGCCCGTGATTTTGCAAAGGTGCATTTCGTTGTCAAACGGGAACAAGGTTTGAATCTGCCTTATCGTGACGTCGCCTGCGGCGAGATATCCGGGATTTCTTACGTTGATATAGCCGCCTGCAAGCACTATGTCGTAGTCGTTGCCCCACACTTGCCGACCTTTCGCCAGGTACGCTTTTGCCATATAACTTCTAAGCATATCGTAACTCGTATAGTCGCTTATATGCCCTATCACTTTGTCGGGGTCGCCTATTTCGTCAGAGTATTTTTCAACGAGATTTTTGATTATATCGTTGCTTGCGGACTCGGAATAAACCTCGTTACGCACAACGTCTACGGAAGTTGAAGATTTGCCGTTTGCATAGTTCACGGTTACGTCCGCGTGGGCGATTGCGTCGTTGTAGCCGCCCGCCTGAATATGCTTGACGCCATAGCGGTCCACGAGCGTATACGTTCTGTGCGTATGCCCCTCGAACACGACGTTGACGTACCCGTTTGAAAGCGCGCTGTCGTACCAGTCCATATCCTTGTCGGATATATTTTGCATACTGTGACTGTTTCTTGCGTACCCGTCGTGAATGGACAACACGATATAGTCCGCGCCTTGCTTTTTCAATTTTTCGGACTCGCTTTTGATGAGTGCGGTGAGTTCGCTGCCCGTTTTGAAATACACGTCGCGGCACATACTTGCCGAAATCGACGAATAGCAATCCCCGATTGCGCCGATTATGCCGATTTTTGCACCGTCCTCGTTGACGAGCACCGACGATTGACAATACGGCGCGCGCTCGTTCGTTGCGTGTTCGTAAACGTTGATTGCCAAAAGCGGAAAGTTTGCAAGTTCGGCGTTTATTTTTATTTTGTCCGTTTTCCAGTCAAATTCGTGGTTGCCAAGAGTCATTGCCGAGCAATTCACGAAGTTGAGCCATTCGGTTGCGAGTCTGCCTTTGGTGTTGTTGGACTCGGTGCTTCCCTGCCACATATCTCCCGACGCGAGTAAAACGGAATTGCCGTTTGCCTGCTTGTCGAGAAGATACGTCGTCAACTCGTCAACGCCGGGTTGCGTGTCCGTGTCGACGTACATACCGTGCAAATCGTTGATTGCATAGAAGTCGATATCAACGACAACGCCCTTTTTGCAAAGGTCGCACTTTCCGTCGTCGTTGCCGTCGATATGAACGCAATCGCCGTCCATATCGCGATAGCATTTGTCGCAAACGAGGTCGCCGTTTAAGTCGGAATGATTGCACTTGTTCTTTTCGCCGCACGCAACGAAAAGCGTGACGCAAATCGCCACGACAAGGAATAATGCGATTATCGAAAGTTTTTTCTTCATAAGCACCCGCGTCGCGAAATATCGTCGAATATATCGCGTCCTATATTTTTTAATATATCCTATTTAATATACCGTAAATAAATATACCACATTTAACAGGCAAAGTACAATATCCGAAAATATCCGATTTTGCTTAAAATTCGGAACTCACAACTCAAAAAAAGCCGAAAGCCCGATGTCATCAGGGTTTTTGTCGGGCTTTCAAAAAAAGGGATAAACGTGGACAAACCACTATGTCGTCGAGCAAACGCTCGTTGAAAACGTCAGGACGCTTTGCGCATAAGGCTTATGCGCACGAACACGATTTTGCCGTCTTTAGTTGCGATTTGCGAATTGTTGACTCTCGATTGATTGTTGATATGCGTCATATAAAATTTCATTTTCTTTTTCCTTTGCAAGCGGCGTATATTTTGTTTTCCTTCTTGCTTGCAAGCATATGATATGCTATACTGTGTACCGAAATCGGTACATCAAACGATTTTTATAAAAAATTTTACGAAAAAAGGAAAAGATTATGGCACTCGAAGCGAAAAAGACTCTGATTATGCGTATATATCAAATTCTCGACGAATACAGCGACGAGGAACACCCCTTGACCCAACAAAACATAATCGACATATTAGAGCGCGACTACGACATACCTTGCGAGAGAAAGGCGGTGGGCAGAAACGTGTCCTATCTCAAGGAAATGGGATTCGACATCGAATCGACCGCAAACGGAACGTATCTTGCCTCGCGCAAACTCGAAAACGCCGAACTTCGACTTCTCATAGACAGCGTGCTTTCGTCGAGAAACGTCAATTCCACCCACTCGGAACAGTTGATAAACAAACTTATCGCACTGGGCGGTCGCAACTTCAAATCGCACGTCAAGCACGTGTATTCCGTCAAGGAGTGGGACAAATCGGACAACAAGGCGTTTTTCTACAACATCGACGTCATAGACGAGGCTATCGAGCAAGGCAAGAAAATCAGTTTCAACTACAACAAAATCGGGCTCGACAAAAAGTTGCACGTTTCAAAGCCGCACGTCGGCTCGCCATATCAAATGCTTCTGCACAATCAACGCTACTACCTTATGATGTTCGACGAAATGTTCGACGAGGTGGGATTCTATCGTATGGACAAAATCACCGACATCGAAGTGCTTGACGATAACTCAAAACCCTTGCGCGAGAATGTCGGATTCGAAAAAGGCATAGATTATAAGCGTATCGCAACGTCTCTGCCGTATATGTACAACGACGCGCCCGTCGCGATAACCCTCAAATGCTGGATAGGCATGGCGGACACGCTCTACGACTGGTTCGGCACGAACTTCACCGCAAAGAAACTCGACGACAAATATTTCGTCGCGACTATCGTTGCAAGCGAGAAAGCTATGCTCTACTGGGTGCTGCAATACAACCGAAACGTCGAGGTGCTATCCCCCCTCTCTTTGCGCGAAAACGTGGTCGCAAAACTCAAAAAAACACTCGCTTTGTATGAAAACGATTGATTTTTAATGTTTGTATAATTCGCTTTTCGGTTGCTTTTCTTATCTAACGCAACTATAATGCAAGCGGATTTGCAATCAAACGGTACATTATTATGAACAAAAACATTTTGTCAAGATTGTATAGGCACGGCGTTCAACTTATGGCGGTGGGTATCGTAACCGGCATACTTTCGGGTATCGTCGTGACATTTTTCAATATCGCGGCGGATTTGTTCTCGAAGTACGCAAAAGACGTCTACGCTCTTGTGCGCGAAAACCCCGCTTTCGTGCCGTTGCTTTTCGTAGCGCTCACAATAATCGCTTTTGCAATCGCTACCGTTTCGAAATTCGTTCCTATGGTTCGCGGAAGCGGTATTCCGCAAACGGAAGGCGCGGCAAGAGGCTTGCTCGAACTCAAATGGTATAAATCCCTGCCCGCTATGGCGGCTTCCTGCCTCGTGTGCATACTGTCGGGTTTGACGGCAGGTGCGGAAGGTCCGAGTATGTTTATCGGCGCAACTTGCGGCGAAGGCACGAGCAAACTTTTGCGCTGTACGGATATGGAAAAACGCTATCAAATCACGGGCGGCGCGTGCGCAGGTCTTGCAGTCGCTTTCAATGCGCCGCTTACGGGAATCACGTTCGCGTTCGAAGAAGCGCACAGACGTTTTACGCCCGCTATCTTCATTTGCGCGTTCTCGTCGGTGCTTAGCGCAATTATAACCAGAAACGCGCTGTACGGCTGGATGAATATGCCCGTCGAAGGCACTCTTTCCTCGTTCAACCTCATTCAGATTCCCCTCAAAAGTTACGGATTCGTCGCACTTGCCGCCGTCGTGAGCGGAATTTGCGGATTCGGATTCTATAATCTTTGCTTGTTGTCAAAGAAACTCTTTGCTAAAATCAAAACAAAAAACGCGCTTACGACAACCTATCTCAAACTGTTGTTCCCGTTTATATTCGCAGGCGTTTTCGGGCTTATCACCGCTTCCGTTATGGGCGGCGGTCACTCGTTTATCGAGTCGTTGGGAACGCACGGCGGAACGACGCAGCAAAGCGTCGCAACCGTATTCTCGTCGCCCGTCGTTGTTACGCTTATTCTCGTGCTCGTGATGAGAGTTATCGCCACCGCACTCAATCTCGGCGCGGGCGTGCCTTGCGGAATATTTATTCCTATGCTTGCAATAGGCGCGTGCATCGGCACTCTCGTGGCGAAACTCGGCGTCGCTTGGGGCATGCCCACCGAATACGCCGATTGCATAGTTATGATTTGTATGGCAACGTTCTTTGCAACAATCGTCAAAGCACCGCTTACGGCAATAATTATGGTCGTGGAACTTACGTGGCAATTCACTCTGCTCGTACCCGTCGTCTTGGGCGTGTCCTTCGGATATATGGTGAGCGAAGTGTGCGGCGCAAGGTCTATTTACGACGAACTGCTCGACAATATTCTCGACGAGCAACACGTTCACCTCACCAAACAAACCTACGTCGCAACCGTCGAGGACGGCTCGATTGCTATGCACAAACCCATTCGCGACGTGCTTTGGCCGAGCAACTTGCTCATACGTTCGATAAAGCGCGACGGCGTTTCAATCGTTCCCGCTTCGGATACAGTCCTGCAAGTCGGCGACGAATTGAGCATACAAGCCGAATGTGTGGACTACGACAACTTCAAGGTGTCAGTGGACGAAATCGTAAAACCGAGAAAGCACCTTTTCTCGAACAAAAAACATAAATCGCAACACGAACAAAACGAATAGAAATCGTAAAACAAGTCTTTTATCCGCTCGTTTAAGGCATATAAACGTTGCGTTTTGCAATTAAAACTACAAATTTACACAAAAAAACAATCGCTTTTTAGGCGATTGTTTTTATATGCTTTTCAAAAATATCAGTCTTCTTCGACATCGCACGCAGGTTCTGCAACGGCAGATATTGCGTCCGCCAAAGTCGCCTCTTCGCTACCCTCGCAAGCGGAATTGCGCGCGGCTTCTTCGCGTTGCTTTTTGAGTACGGGAAGTTCATCCGTGCAGAACAATCTCACCTTCCCGTCCTTGTTTTTGCCCACGATGTTGAGGATTTTGCCTTTCGTCACGCATATGCCAGCAAAGAGCGGTTCGAGCAAGAAGAGTATCGAGAGCAAGAGCATAAACACAAGCACCACCCAAAGGAACGCGCCGTCGCCACACCACGCTATAAAGCCTTTAAGGATATTGTCCGTGCGCATAACTTGGTCCACGACAAACAATTCGTCAAAAGCCGGCATACCCGTCGCGGTTGCCTTTGCCGCAAGCGGAAGTATCGCAATAAAAACGTACACCAGCGGAAGCGTAAGCACAAACGCGAACGTCGTTATGCCTATCGTGAGTCCGTTGCGAAGTTTTCTGCTTGGAAAGTTCAACGCCACGTTTGAAAAGAGCATAATCCCTGCGCTCATCGTGAGAATGACGACGATATATTTTGCAAGAACATTGTCTATTCTGCTGAAAGCCGTGAAAAACGCGATATTGTCGGGATTGTCCATATCCTGCATCGCGTTGAGCAAAAACAGTATTCCCAAAATGATGATCGCCACCGAAAGACCCAAAAGCGCAAAAAGCACCTTCTCGGTTTTTGAGAGTTGTTTAGTCATAATTTTACCCCTAAAATTAATAAGTCAATTATACCCGACAATCGCATTATAAGCAACAAAAACTTTTCCGGCCTAACTCAGCGAAAGGTTCTTATGCATTTCTCTCGCATAAAAACTTTTATCGCATCTTCATTCGTTCCTCCGTAGCAATCACCTGTTTTTGAGCATAGAAAAAGCCGAGCGATTAAACGCCCGGCTGATTCTTCTTTTTGCCGTCTAAATCGACTTTTATGCCGAAATATTCGTTAGAAAAGAATAATACGAACTCTAACTTATCGTCAGGGTTCGTATTATTCCCTAATGGCGGAGCGTTAGTAACGTAAATCGAATAGTTTATTTGTTTGGAATATAAATTTTACCACCTGCACAAATACTATTTTCAAAGAGAAACTTTGAAATACTTGATACAGCTATCTGTCTTTCTCTATGCAGAGATATTGTATTCCGTGAAATGAACGATAAAATTCGATTATCTTCATTCCCTGTCATTGCAAATATAACAAAATCAAGTTGAGGCGTTTGCTCAAATACATCTAAAAACTCTTTTGAATAAACTAAATCAACGCATTTAAGACCACCGTCAAAATAAACGCTACCCAGTGGGCTTGAATCCTCTATTATAAAACCCATTAAATACTTATCATATTTTTTCTTTGATTCTTCTTGTATTTCGAGTTTATAACTATCAATATTTTTTACGTGAGAATCAAACTGCTTTCGAAAATTCTCTATGTAATACAAACCGCATTTTTCAACAGATTCGTTTACAATAGCAAATTCTTTGTCAGTCAACAAATTATTTAATTCTCTATCGGTTTTAGCGGCTGTTTGGTTTTGCAAACTTCCTTTTTTATTTAATCTGCTATTGTCAAATTGAAAGTGTTCAAGCAATAATAGCGTCGTTCCATTTTCTGCAATAGCATCAGGTCTTTTATTTGTTGGTTTTATAGCAGAAAATAATGGAACTAATGAAGTTAAAAAATTCTCATCTTCGTGCAAACATTCGATACCATCACGGTTATTAGATAAGCATTTCAAAACGCTGTCAAAATCTCTGTTATTCTCTTGCATTTTATCCCCGATGTATATTAAATTCTTTTTCTATCTCATTAGAGCGAATTTCAAAAATTTTATCTTGATATTCGTCATAGGTTTTTATAACTTGAATTATATTCCTAACATCATTTTTATTAGCGTAAGATGTTTCTTTCCAAATATTAGAGTATAAAGCATAAAGTATCGAAATGATTTTTGAAATATTATTTATTATTTCTTCAACTATATCGTCGTTGATATAACAAAATATTTCATTGTTACAATCATCGATACTTAAAGATTTCTTATCTAAATGGCAATATACTTTGTCTCGGGCTTTTTTTAGTATAGGAAGATATTTGCTTGATGATTCCAATAAAAACTTGCATTCTTCTAATGCTTTATCATTACTTTTCTTGTTTTTGCACTCTCTTTCTGATAATTCTCCCGTTTGGTCATCTTGTAATGTTTCGTAAAATTTTCTTGTAAAAATTTTATCCTTATTAGCAACAATATTCTCGAAATATTTACTTAAACTTGCCTCGTCGTTCGATAAAAAAGAAACTAAATCGGTAATTATTCCCATTTGTAGACTATAAATAACAGCGTTCCAAAATGCTGGTGCATAATTGTAAGTTAAAATAAAATCTTCTTTAGTCGATTTGCGGCTTTTCAATATTTCCCAATAGGTATTACAACGCATTATTTTTATGAAATAAGCGTCAATATGCTTTTCAAATTTTTTCTTTTCGGGACAATTAGGAAGAGAATCTTCTGTCCTTCTTGAAACAGTATGCCAAGACCTTACTTCAACTTTCATTATTATAAACCCCAATCAGCACTATGTATTAAGTCATAATGCCTGTCTTTCAGACAATCTGCGCCATTGTCTACAGACGGGAACTCTTCAGCAATTTCTTCGATAAGAGTGTTCAGTAATTTATCACCCATTATATCACCGTATTTGCCACGTAATGCTTTTTCATACCAAGTACAAAGGTCTTTTTCAGTTATTATACTTTGTATTTTATTTCTCCAACCAATTTGAGTTAAAAGAGAAACTATGATGTTTTTTTCGGCAGTTTTGCAAACTATTACAATTTTATCGCTATTTACTTCAGAAACAATACTTTCGGCTAACTCAGTATCTAACGACAGATGTTTTATTTGAACAGCAGGTCCCCAGTTGGCATACATATCCAACCCTCTATCCGCAGCATTTGTTACGCCAACTCGGTACACTTTAGCATCTTGAATTGCAGTAGGGTTTGAAAAGTCAAGGCACATTACCGAACGAGTAAAGTCCTCAAACTCTTTTACCATATCAAGTTTTTCGTCATTGATAGAAATTTCTATTTTCAACTCTAATGTGTCTATAAGAGTTGAAAACAGAGCATATACAATTATTTCGTAAACTTTATCGATACTACGTTTCAAACCTGCTTCAGCCCAAAACATATCAATAAATTCTTTAACGTTAAACGTTTCTCGTGTGGAAGATAAACATTTATCGAGTGCCGATGATAATTGACTATGCTTATTTGCAAAGCCCTTATAAATATATGCTTCGACAACGCCAGCATTTTCATTATTTTCTTTGGCAAGAACAGCGATTTGTGCTGGAGTTATAGCATTAAAAATATCATCTTGGAACTTTGCGCTTGATGTGCATTTTCTTCCTAACAGGGCAATACTAATAGTATCGCGCCACATTTTACTTTTGGTGCGATATGTTTCCAAGTCTGAAGTATTTATGTCTTTGAAAACTCTATCTCTATACAGAATTTCTGCTATTTGTATCGGCTTATATAAATGAACTCGAGATTTTCTAATTACGGTATCTAACGCGTTTTTCGCCTCTTCTAATCGTTTATCCATTATTCTCCTCCGTTATTTTCATTGCTATCATCATTTGTTTCGCAACCGCTTCAATCATTGGAACAGCGACACTATTACCTGTTTGGTGTTTTATTTGCCCGTAATTGACAACGATTTTGTACGTGTCTGGAAATCCTTGAATCCTTAATAATTCTCTCTCAGTTGGTCTACGCTCATCATTAACTAAAATATAATTGGCAGAGGCTCCAGCGCGCAAGGCTGAACAATAAGGGTGAGGCGTTATTGACCCTGCCATATTTTCGTGAGAAATATAAGGTTTGGGGAAATTTTTATCTCTCAATCGAGACAATCGAGATACTCGAATATTGTCTTTAACATAGTATTTCTTGTCAACATTAGTTTCCAATATATCGGAAAGCGTTTTTCGTTGGTCTGCAGGTATAGGCTCTGGAAATTCAAAATTAACTTTATTAAGAAAACCGCAAATAATTATACGCTCTCTTTTTTGCGGAACTCCATAGTCTAAAGCGTTTAACACTTTCGCATAAACACAATACCCCAATGCTTCCAAATGAGAGATTATAGTTTTGAATGTATTTCCATTATCGTGTGCCGTTAAATTCTTAACATTTTCAAGTAAAAATGCCTTTGGCTTTTTTTCTTTCAATATTCGCTCAACATCAAAAAACAATGTTCCTTGTGTTTCGTGATTAAAACCTGCTTTTTTCCCAGCGATTGAAAATGGTTGACACGGAAAACCTGCCAATAGAATATCAAAATCTGGAATATCCTTTGCTTCAATTTTAGTTATATCGCCGTATGGTTGGTCGCCAAAATTTGCTTTATATGTTTTGCAAGCATTATCGTCCCATTCAGAAGAAAAAACACAAACACCGCCTACGTGTTCAAAGGCAAGACGAATACCGCCAATACCTGCAAATAGGTCGATAAATTTGAATTTTCCTTTTTTTATTTCTTGTTTTTCCATATATTCAAAAATGTCACATTGACGAGAAAGCATTACGTGTTTACCCTTTCCGTTAGATAGTATTATCATTATAGCATATTTCTCTAAATTTTTCAACCGCTATTGAGTTTGCGAACGTAGAATTCTTGAAAAACTTCAAATGGCACTTTGGCGGGTGCTTGACTTATACAAGCGCGACGCTTCGCGTCGCGGTCAAGCACCCGCCAAACAACTCACTTAACCTCGGATAAAAAGAGAACTCAAAGCCGAGCGAAACGGGGCGTTCGCCGCTAAACCGCTTGGCGAATCGCCCCGTAATTCTTCGCACGGCGGCATATTTTGAGTTTTTACGCCTTTTCTTTCTTCCGAGTGTTTTCGGTTGCGTTTTGTTTCGGGCGGCGTTTCCCTGCGCCGTCCTTTTTTACTACCGCAAAAACCATTTTTCACTCCTGCCTGAGTATGACTTTACTCCCTGAAAACGTCAAAAATCCACGTAAAACCTATTTCAACCCATTCACGCTTTTTTATCGGCGTATGATATAATCGTAGACGTTACAACGACATCACATTTTGGTACATTTCGGTCACATCGATGTCCTTGTGTTTACCAAATTCCCGTGTTATAGTTGTAACGCAATCGAATAGTCAAAGGCGTATAGCAAGAATAGCAAGCCGAGTTTTTAAGTCAGGAGCGAACTAACTATCAAACGGCGTAAGGACAGATAGCGAAAAGCATTACACCCGTGAATAACAGGGTCGGAGGCGGCATTTTAAGGGCGAAGTACGGAATTTTACGGTCGTATTACGTCCTTTTTCTATTCCTTTTTTGTGAATGCGACAAAGTTTGTCGTATTTACGAAATATTATTTTCTCGAAGTCGCAAAAATCTTGCGAGTTCGGGTAATAAAATCTATTCGAAAAAAAGGAGGACGAAAAAATGCTGCAAACCGAGTTGAAAGTCGTAGCCGTCGGCGAGCCTGATTTAGAGGCGTTGACCGACGGCGCAAAACGCACTTTCTTTGAAAGTATCTTTTCAAGGATAGTCGAACTGCACAAACAAGCGCAAACCGAAAACAAGAACGAAACCTGACTTAAAAGCCGAAAAATTACGCATTAAAAAACTAAATAAAATAAACCGAGTAAATAGAAAAATTAAATTAGAAAATAACGCTAAAAAAGCGATAACATAAACGAAATGAAAGGAACTGAACTGAAATCTATTTATGACTTAAACTAAACGAATTGAACTGAATTGAATTGTAATTAAACCGAACTGTAAACGGCAGAGTATGAAATTGTATGGTGTTTCGTATTCTGCCGTTTTTTATTTTTCTCGCCATACAAAAAAATCTAAATCACAAGGAGTAAAAAACTATGAACTACGCAAATATGAAAATCTACTTTGACGGCGGTCATTACGTCGGAATACCGCAAGGAGCGTTTCCGAGCGGGAAAGGCTGTAAAAGGCGCACCGTTAAACCGATGAAACAACAATCGACAGCAGGGGTAACGCCGCCCGAAACCCCGAAAGAACGCTTTGAAGCGGCATATAAAGAGAGCCAATCGCTACCCAAGCGAGAGCGCAAGGCTCATATAAAAGCCGCTTTGAAAGACGATTTCAAGGATAAAGCCGAATTGAACGCTTTCGTCGAGAAAAACACCGAACGAATAAAAACCAACGCCATTAAGCGCAAAGTAAGGCTTATGCGAAAGTTGCGTTTGCAGGACTGGAATTTTTTCGTAACTTTTACCTACTCGAATGAACTTCACACCGAAGAAACGTTCCGCAAAAAGTTGTCTAACACTCTCAAACATCTTGTTGCCCGTAACGGTTGGAAATACGTCGGAGTATGGGAGCGCGGCGAAGATACGAACAGACTACATTTCCACGGCATTTTCTATATTCCCGACGGTAAAATGATAGGAAAACTCGAAGAAGTAAAAGACTACGACACGCGAAACCACCGTATGCAAACGACATACCAAAACACGCACTTTCTGAAACAATTCGGGCGTAACGACTTCAAAGACATTGCCACACAGGACGATATTTCCGAGGCGGCAAAATACATAACGAAGTATATGGAAAAGTCCGGCGAGCGTTTAGTCTATGGCGGAAAGTTACCGACTTATTTCCGCTCGGACGTTTTGGACGAAGATGTAATATGCACGTTCGGAGTTGACGACCGCAAGGTATTACTTTTCGATAACTTTACCTGTATCAACGAGGGCGAAATTCTCGGAAAGGTAAGTAAAAAAATTATATCGCAGTTGCCGCATTGCAACTAATTAGTCTTTCGGATCGGGAAAGGTTAAACGAAAACGACTTTTTCGTCAAGGGTAAAGTGCATTGCTTGGCGCAACCCTTGACGATAAAAGCCGTAAGCCACGAAAGAAAACAGTTTTTATTCGTTTCCGTTTTCTCCGTTCCCGTCGAAAGACAAATCTAAAAAATAAAATTAAAGGAGTAACAAATTTTGAAAACAGCAGTTATTTACGCTCGTTATTCGAGCGATACACAAACGGAACAGTCCATAGAGGGACAACTCCGTGTATGTAACGAGTATGCGAAAAACAACGACATACTCATTTTAAGAACTTATATAGACCGTGCTATGACGGGTACTAACGACAATCGCCCCGACTTCCGTCAGATGATAGAAGATAGCAAAAAACACGATTTCAGTATCGTACTCGTTTACAAATTCGACAGGTTTTCGCGCAATAAATACGAAACCACGAAACACAAGAAAACGCTTAAAGACAACGGCGTTAAAGTCGTTTCCGCTACCGAATATATTCCCGACAGCCCCGAGACAATTATACTTGAAAGTATGATTGAGGGCTACGCCGAATATTATTCTGCCGAACTTTCTCAAAAGGTAAAGCGCGGAATGAACGAAACAAGACAAAAAGGCAATTTTACGGGCGGAACTATCATTTACGGCTATAAAGTAGAAAATCACAAAGTCGTGATTGACGAAGAAAAAGCCGAAGTCGTAAGGTTTATTTACGACCAATACGCGCAAGGCGTTTATGTTAAAGACATAATAAAAACGCTTACCGAAAGAGGTATTTTTAACCGCGGTAAAAAGTTTGCGAGAAATACCGTCTACAACATACTCAAAAACGAAAAGTATTCGGGGATATACAGACACGGCAACGAAGTTTTTACGAATATGTATCCGCAAATTGTGGCGACGGAAATTTACGAAAACGTAAGACGAAAGACCGAAACCAACAAATACGGAACTCGTAGCATTGAAGTCGTGTATTTACTTCGCAACAAAATTAAATGCGGTTACTGCGGAAGTCCTATCTCCGCCGAGTGCGGAACGGCTAAAAACGGACAGAAAATACGCTATTACAAATGTTTAGGACGAAAACACCAAAGCGGTTGTAAGAAGTCCCAAGTCAGGAAAGAAATACTCGAAAAATATGTACTTGACAACGTATGCGAACAAATGCAACGTCCCGAAATATTAGATAAAATGGCAACGTATTTACTGCAAGTGCAGGAAAACCGCATAAAGCAAAACTCGGTTCTGACTAATCTTATAAAAGAAAAACGTCAAACCGAGAATACGATAAACAACATTATGCAAGCCATAGAATTAGGCGGACAAAGCGCAACGGTTATGAAACGTATGCGAGAACTCGAAGAAAAACTGACCGACATCGAAAAGCGATTGACGATTGAAAAATCTCAAACGGCGTTCAGACTTTCCAAAGAGCAAATAATTGATTATTACAAATCCACGCTTGAAAAAGAGCCGCTACAACTGATAAATTACTTCATAAAAGAAATTCAATTGTATGACGACAAAATGATAATTATCTACAACACCCCAAAGACGATAAACCTTGACGAAAGTCAGGGTTTTTCTTTTTACGACAAAAACGTTAAAATGCCGTATGTGATACAAAACAGAGAGTATTACGGGCTTAAAGATTTCAGACTTGTAATGCGTGTATAATACATACGCAGACGATTTATTCCACGGTGTTCTTGACGTGAGCCTCTCAGGAGCGTGTCGATAGGCAAATAAACCGCCAACCGACAGCCCCAAAGGGGCTTTTCGTTTGCCTTTGGCAAGATAGCCTGACACACTCCTTTCTCACGTCAAGAACCTTTCGCGGCATAAACCCGTCTGCAACTTGACTTTTGCAATAAAAATTTGTATAATAATTTTGCCAAAGCGTTAAGGTGCTTTTTAGCTTTGGCGTGTCAAGGAGGTGATATTTATGAAAGCCTTATTTAAGGCTCTTATGATAATTTCTTACGGAGTTATCAAGCATAAATAAGTTGGCTCCCAAGTGGCACCGTGGGTCACCTCCTTATCTCAAAAATTTACGGCTATTGCATATACGCATTAGCCGTTTTTACTAAAAAAATAAAACCCAAATCAAACACTTTCGTATTCGATTTAGGTTTTGCTTGGCGGAAGCGGTGGGATTCGAACCCACGAACGAGTTACCCCGTTACCGCATTTCGAGTGCGGGCCGTTATGACCACTTCGATACACTTCCGTATGTGTTGTTGCTAAGCATTTGAAAGTGGACATTCAAGGCACGCTGTGCGTATTCGCCTTGACCACTTCGATACACTTCCGTATATGTTGTTGGTAAGCATTTGGAAGTGGGCATTCAAGGCACGCCGTGCGTATTCGCCTTGACCACTTCGATACACTTCCGTATCAATTTGTCAGCGTGGTAATTATAGTATATTAAATTGATTTTTGCAACAGATTTTGCACCACAACATCATTATTGTTGACTATGCTCGATTTTTCAAGGTGAACTATTGCTTGACGGACGGAAAAATCGTCGTATAATTATATATCATAAATTATATAACAGTATAATCATTATATAAAGGAACGGCAATATGAAAAAATACGCAATCGCAAACGCGAACATAATTTCGGGCAAATTGAACGACGGCGTTCAAAGCGGCAAATACGTTATTGTCGAAGACGGAAAAATCGCAAAAATCACAAGCGACAAGGCGGCAATCGACGGTTTGAAAGTGGTGGATTTGAACGGGAAATATCTTATTCCCGGTCTTATAAATCTGCACGTTCACCTTCCGGGTTCCGGTATGCCGAAAGACACGAAAAAGCAGAACAAGAAAACCGTGCGTATGCTTATGAATCACGCGCTGACGAAGTATATCGTGTACCGCATGTGCGCAAACTACGCCAAAGTCGAACTTATGTCCGGCGTTACGACAATCCGTACGGTGGGCGGACTCGACGACATCGATTCGAGGATTCGCGACAACGGCGCAAAGGGCAAGTTGAAAGCACCGAGAGTGCTTGCGTCGAATATGGCAGTATCCGTCAAAGACGGGCATATGGCAGGCTTGTTGGCGTACGAAGCGAAAGACCCCGAGGACGGCAGACGCTACGTCCGCGAGATTGCCAAAACCAATCCCGACCTCATCAAACTTATGATTACCGGCGGCGTTCTCGACGCAAAGAAAGAGGGCGAACCGGGCGTATTGCGTATGTCCCCCGAAATCGTCAAAGCGTGCTGTGACGAAGCGCACAAACTCGGATTCAAGGTTGCGGCGCACGTCGAGAGTCCTCTTGGCGTAACCGTTGCGCTCGAAGGCGGCGTGGACACAATCGAACACGGCGCAAACGTCGGCGAACACGAACTCGAATTGTTCAAGCAAAACGGCTCTGCGCACGTTTTGACCATATCCCCCACGATTCCCCTCTGCATGTTTGACCTCTCGGTATCGGGTGGCACACCGCTTCACAAGGTCAACGGCAATGTGGTGTTCGAGGGTATGCTTGACTGTGCAAAAAAATGCCTTGAAAACGACATTCCCGTCGGACTCGGCACGGACACGGCATGTCCGTTCGTCACACACTACGATATGTGGCGCGAACTTCGCTACTTCCAAAAATATCTCGGAGTGAGCAACGAATTTGCCATTCACACCGCAACCGAAGTCAACGCAAAGATTGCCGGCATAGACGACGAAACGGGCACAATCGAGGAAGGCAAATCCGCAGACTTTATGGTTGTGGACGGCAATCCGCTTGAAAACCTCGAAGCGTTGCGTAATCCCAAAGCGGTGGCATTGCGAGGAGAGATGATAAACAATCCGAAAGTCAAAAAATTCCAATACGTCGAAGACGAGTTGGACTTGTACACGAAATGATGATGAGAGAAACGGCGCGATATGCGCCGTTTTTAATTAATAATGAATAATTAATAATTAAATTTGCGCCGAATGCAAAACACTTGTCACCCATCTTTTCAAGATGGCTTGACAAATATTTTGGCGCAAACGTCCTGTCACAAACAAATCAGAGCATTTGTTTGTGACGTAAGGGGTTGCAACTTTGAGGCGGCTCGGCAGTTGCAACGACACAAGTTGATGCTCACAACGAGTCTTCGTCGTTCCATAAACTACGGCTCCGCCTGTCTACGAGTGACGTTTAGGCGGCTACGAAAAAAAGATTTTGGAAACGCATTTAACTATTAAAGACAATGCTTTTGCAATGATTTTTCTTTATTAATTAAACTAATTATTGGCGGGACACCCGCACCCGAATAGGATTTTGTTACCCTAAGCGCAATATTGAGATGAAGAACGCGAAAGGCACGGCTTGAATCAAAACCCAGTGTACATAGGCGTACACGATTTTGAGACAAGCCGTGCCTGACAAAGTTATTCGCTCAATAGTGCGCTCAGGTCAAGTCTTTGTAAAGTTGCTTGATAACCTTATCAAAATACTCGATTCCGTCTTTGTGACTTGCAACCATAGTGTTGACTTCAGAATTGTAGAGGTCGTTCTTCTTGGCTTCGAGAATGGTGTCATGAATGACATCGTGAAGCGTCTTTACATCGTCGGCATTCTTTGCAAACGTCATAACGTAGTCCATAGGAAGTTTGCCATCAACAAGAGTTTGTGAAGAGCCTGTCTTTATGTTGTTTGCATCATAGACGGTGTAGGAGTTGAGAAGCACGAACACGCCTGCGTATGCTTTGTCGTTTGCCGTTGCTTTTTCCTCTCCGTTGACAAGGCTGTCTGCCACAACAAACGCTTTGTTATTGCCTGCAAATTGACCGTCAGCGGTAAGTGTGCCGTTGAACATATCGGTGGTGACGTCGCCGTTTGCGAACGAGCCTGTACCTGCGGTGATGAGGCTGCGAGCGTAGTCGGTGAAATCTGCGAGGAAGGAACTATCTTTGCCTTCGGGGGAAACGAGGTAGCCGAGTCCGTTGTTGTTGGAATCTTTGCTTGTTGCGCCCGGATCGTCGCTGACGAGGTATGCCCACTTTGTTGCTACTTCGCGAAGCCAATAAACGGTTTCTTCTTTTGAAAGGTTTGCGTCTTTGACTTGTTTCAAGCTGTTGTGGATTTGATGAATCAAACCGGTTTGACCGTCCTTGTCGAACACAGAGACTTTGTTGGACAAATACGCCATTGCGGGGTGCTCGGTTGCGTTGTATACGATTTGATATACACCGTCTACTTTCTTGAACTCGACGATTTGGTTGTAATTGTTGCCGCCCTCGACTTGATAGGAGGTGTCTTGGTTGCCGCCTACGTTGTTGTAGGGGTTCTTTGCGTCGGTCATCGGGTCGCGCAATTCGATTTTCTTGCCGTCTGCGTCCTCAACGACTGCCGTCGAATCGTATTTCGGATTGGAAACGTACGCCGTCATATCCGCGATAAGACGATTGCGAGTGAGCAAGATTGCTTCGACGTTGGTCGGATCGTTCTTTGCCATTGCGTTGAGAGTCTTCATACTCTCTGAATCGAGTTTGAAAAGAACGTTGATGACGAAGCCGTAGCCTTGATCCGCTTCGGGGTGATAGTACGTCTTGTTGAGCGTGCTGGTGAGTGCGGATTCATAGGAAGAATCGCTGCCCGCAAAGGTTTCTTTGTTCTTTGCGACTTGCGCTTCGAATTCCTCTTTGATTTCTTGTTCGGTCACTTGTGCGCTGTTGCCGATCATACGTTTAAGTCTTGCAACGAGCAAAGATTGATGTTGAGAATCGAGATAGTAGTTGTAACAATCCTCGACGTTGTCTTTATAAAGATTCTTTTTGAGGTTGCTTTCCATTTTGGAAAGACCTTCGTTGATGTAATCTTTAAGCACGGAAACAAGCGTTTTGCCACCGTCTACGATGATGTTGTCAACGAAGTCCGCTTCGAGAAACTTGGTGTTAAACAAGCTGTCTTCTGTGGCGTCGTCGAGCAATTGCGCCTTGTATCCGTCCGAGAAGAATCTATCGGCTAATTTAACGTCTTCGGTGCTATCGGGATCGTAATCGTCTTCTTCCTCGACTTCGGGAAGTTCTGTGCGCGGCGAAACGTGTTCCACCCACTTTGCGTAAAGGGTCATAGTTTCGCTAACGGCGGTTTTTTCAAAATCGAATTCTTTACCCGTGAAGTTTTCGTCCGCATACCAGCCGTAGAACGTATAACCGGATTTGGTGGGATCGTCGGGCTCGGTTGCAACGCTACCCTTTTGAACCTTTTGCTTTTCAACCGCAGAACCGCCGTTGGACTCGAATCTGACGTACACGGGATCGGTCACCTTCGTTTCGGTGGTATCCTTCTTGTTGTCGGATGTCGTCGTGTTTGCGTTATCCTCGGTGACAAGGCTCTCTACCGTCGATACGAGCGAATCGAGCAAACTCTTGTTCGTATCTTCGATTGCTTTGTTTCTTTCCGCTGCGGAAAGCAATTCTTCGATGTTTGCCGGAAGCGAATTCTTGCCTTCGAGTTTTGCGACCTTCTCTTTTGCGAAAAGGACAAGCAATTTCTGTTGCGCAAGGGATTGTGCAAGAGAGTTTGCGGCGGCTTCATACGTCATACCGTAGTAGTTGACATAGTAGTATGCGTAAGCATTGAAACTCGATGCCAACTCGAACTTGTACACGTTTTCCGTTTGCTTTCCGAATTCACCGTTATAGGTGACGGATGCGACGACTTGCTGTGCGTCGCGCTTGTCGTTCTTCTTGAAGATTTCGTCGCAGCCGACGAACAAGGTCATGCTAATAGCAAACACCAAAACAAGGGCTGTTGCGACAATCAATTTCTTTTTCATATCAACCTCATATAATGAGTATTAAATCAATAGTATACCCATTATACACGCATGAAAGGGCGCGCGCAAGCGTTTTTTGTCCATAAAACAAATAATTAAAATGTTTCTGCCCGTTTATTTATTTCGTCCACATTGCAAAAAGTTTCCGTTTCGAGCAAATAGAAGTGTGATTTCGCCGTAATTTCAAAATTCGACATCGAAAATAGAATACCGGTTTTTGTACGCAAACAATTTTGTCCGTCCCGCCCTTCCGGCTATATTTTTTAAGCAATTATTTCCCGATTTTTCAAAAGTTTCGCGCTTTGCAAATTTATTTTTTCAATCCGCTTGACAATTTTTCGTATTTATCATATCATAAGCAAGCATTGAATATCGCGGGGTAGAGCAGCTGGTAGCTCGTCGGGCTCATAACCCGGAGGTCGTTGGTTCAAATCCTTCCCCCGCAACCATATGCGAGATCGGATCGACAGAATCGAAGTCACGACGTCGGTTTGAAAACAATCCGGACTTGCAATCTCTCGTTGTGCGGAGTGCAAAAGCACTCCCCGCAACACAACACAAATTATATGGCGGCGTAGCTTAGTTGGTTATAGCGGCCGGTTCATACCCGGCAGGTCATTGGTTCGAATCCGATCGCCGCTACCATACGGAAGCTTAGCTCAGTTGGTTAGAGCACCTGCCTTACAAGCAGGGGGTCACAGGTTCGAGTCCTGTAGCTTCCACCATCTGAACACAAAGAAATCTAATATGGCCCTATGGTCAAGTGGTCTAAGACATCGCCCTTTCACGGCGGTAACCCGAGTTCGAACCTCGGTAGGGTCACCACGAATAACCTAACTTGAATTTCCAAGTTAGGTTATTTTTTTGTCTTTTTCGGGTTGTTTTGCGCTATTCCACCCTTATCTCAACCATTATTTTGCGCTTTGTAGACCAGCGTCTTGAAATTATTGTTTTTGGTTGTTTTGTGCCCTCATAAAATAAAAATCCCCGATCTTCGTCGGGGACGGTGTTTATCGGGGATTTGAATATTATTTGTATTTTGTCATCGTACATTATCACTTCTTTGACAAGATACTCAATGAGCATTCGCGGTTCCATTTCGAGCGCGTCCGAATAAAACTCTTTTATTTGCGCTCTTGTCAGTGGCGTTGCCTGTTTGCTCTGTTCTATCAGTATTTCTCGCTCAAGTTTCTCTTGTTGTTCTTCAAGGTCTTGCAATCGTTTTGCTGTCGTTTTCGACACAATTCCGTTTTGTATGGCGTTGGCGATGTTTTCGAGTTGTTTGTCTATCTTCGTTTTCTCTTTCAAAAGTGCGTTCACGGTTGAATTGTTCTTTATGTTTTCTTCCTGCGTTTCAAGCAATTTCTTTGTTATATACTCTATTGCTCCCGGGCGATTCAACTCATCTATGATTGCGTTGACGACAATATCTTCTAGATACTCTTTGCGCAGTTGACTTTTCGTGCAACCGTTGTGATATTTCTTTTTGCCGGCGCATTTATAATATCTGTTTGTTTCGCCGTTCGATGCAGTTCCCGTTTCCGAATACATCGGCATTCCGCAGTATCCGCATTTTGCTTTGAATTTCAACAAATACGTCGCCTCGAAACTTCGTTTGCCGTATCTGTTCTTTTCAAGCCTTGCTCCGACCTTTTGGAATAACTCGACAGGTATGATTTGCGGATATATATTATCCACGACTTCATCTCTGCATTTATAGGAGCCTGTGTATTTTTCATTGCGCAAAACGTGGTATAAAAGATTTCTCGGGAAAGGCTTGCCCTTGTACAACAATCCTTTCTTGTGCAACGTATCTATAATTTCCAATACGAATGCGCCTTTTGAGTATTCCTGAAAAGCATATCTCACAATCTCGGCTGCACTTTCATCTATAACGACTTTGCGACCTACGACTTTATATCCGTACGGCACGCCACCGCCTTGATACAAGCCTTTTAATCTGGTTTCTCGCATGCCACGCTTTACTTTCTGAGCCAACTCTTCCGAGAAGTATTGGTTGAATCCTTCGAGTATCGTTTCCATCATGTGCCCTTCGGGCGTATCCGTAATGCGCTCCATTGCCGACAAAAGCGCAACTCCGTTGTCTTGCAAGGTCTTTTTATTGATAACGGATTCGACTTTGTTGCGTGCGAATCGGTCTAATTTGTAAACGATTACAAACTGAAATTGCTTTTTACTGCTATCTTTGAGCATCTGCTGAAATGCCGCACGATTGTCATTAGTACCCGACATCGCTCTGTCTATGTAGGTTTCCACGATGAGAATGCCAAGGCTTGCGGCGTATTCCTGACACACTCTCAACTGTCCTTCGATAGACTGTTCCGTTTGGTTCTCGCAAGAGTATCTTGCATATATTGCTGCTGTTTTCATATTGTTTTTCTTTATCCTTTTTACGATTGATTTGTCTTTCGACGGGAGAGAGAAAAACGGAAACGATATTGTCTATATCATAGTGGTTTTATAGGTTTGTCAAGGGCGCTTTAAGCATACATTTTACCCTTGACAAACCGCAGTTTTCGTTTACGCTCCCGATGCGAAAGACGATAAATGATTTTTGTTTTCATAGTATTCTTATTGATGTTGCGACGATTGATGACGCAGTTTAATGTGAACACAATTTTGCACAACACAAAGTTAATATGACTGTTTTGCATATATCAACTTGCTGTTTTGCAATTATGCTCATTCACAGATTGTTCTTCCAATTGCTGTCGGCGTTTATCCAAAATCCGCATAAGCATTGAAACGTAGAACGACTTTTGTTCGCTCTCGCTTAGCTTGCAGATATCCGGCTCGCCGACGGTTGTTACTTTGAGTTGAACTTGTTTTCTCTTCAATGGCTTTACCTCTTTTTCTCGGTCTTGCGGTTTTATTCATAACACAGCTGAGCTGGCGTTGTACACAGACTAAAACGGTCATCTTTCTAGACTATTCCGCCCAATTTCAAGACTCAGCCGTACTTTGCCAAGACTTATCCGTACTCGCTACACTTTTACGTGTTGTGAACAATACACATCGTAAACATAGACGAATGGACAAACAAGAACATCGTTGTGCGCAGTATGGACATTTTTGAAACATTAACGGAACGAGATTTGAACACAATTTTGATAATGAAAATATGATTGCGGAACAATGGCGCAACGCCTACGCAACACAAAAGAACGAAACGGCAAACGAGATTTTGCAATATACAAAACACCCAAGGAAACAGCAAGAAAAAGCGACGGCAACGGCATGGCGGATAAGCGAGGATTTCGCCAAGCGGGTTAGCGCGAAACCTCGCTCCGCTCCGTGCCGCCTTTTGCGGAATTGGGTTTGTTTTTATGCAAAGACGTGCCGTAGTCTTGCGCGCGCGTACGCGTGCGCACTTGTATCAAAGACTACGGCACGTCTAATCGCCAAATTGTGAAATTTGATACTGGAAGTAGTTGGCGTTTTGCAAAAATCAATTTATGAAGTGTGTGTCAATATTTGCATTGTACAACTATATAAATTATAAATTTTAAAGAAGCAAGAGTCTATAAATTATGTCGGATTGCAACCGTAACCGTCGTGCCGACGCCGAGTTTCGAGGTGAGAGACAAATCGGCGTTGTATAGCGTGCAGATGTGTTTCACTATCGCAAGACCAAGTCCTGTTCCACCGGTTTCACGAGAACGAGATTTATTAACACGGTAAAACCTCTCGAATATGCGCTGTTGATGCTTTTCTTCAATGCCTATACCGTCGTCGGCGACCGTGAGCGTGGTATGCAACGCATCGGACGAGATTTTAACTCTTACGAATCCGCCGTTTCTGTTGTATTTTACAGCGTTTTCGACGAGATTTTTGACGAGTTCTATTGCGTGTTCCTTTTCCATTTTGACGATCGCATCGCCGTCGATGGATATTTGCACGTTCTTTTCTTTTGCAATAGGGGCAAGGCTTTCTTTCACGCTTTCGGCGATTCGAGCAAGGCTCACGTCTTCGGGATTGACGTCTTTTTGCGATTCGAGTTCGCTCAAATCGAGCATATCTTTGAGCAACGCGATTATTCTCGACACTTCTGTGTCGATTTTTTCGGAAAGTGCCTTAGTCTCTTGCTCGTTCGTTTGTAAGCCGATTATGTCGTTAAATCCCTTGATTGCGGTGAGCGGCGTTTTGAGTTCGTGCGAAGCGTTGGCGAAAAACTCGCTTCTCGTCTTTTCGCTCGTCTTGATTGCGGTTATATCGCTCAAAACCAAAACTTCCATCTCGTTTTCGAGCGCGCGTGCTGAAACCATATAGAATTTGCCGTCGCTTGCGTACTCGAAATCGCAACTCGTACCGTTTTCGAGACAATCCGAAACGTGTGCGGAAAATCCTTTGTCTGCGGTGAGTACGGTGTGATTTTTGCCGACGACGTCTTTAAGGTCGAACACCGCGCAGGCATTTTTGTTTATGGAAAGGATATCTCCGTCTTTATTCAACACGACGATTCCGTCGGATATGTTGTCGAGAATATAGTCGAGTTTTTGCTTGTCATCGGACTCTCTGAGCATGGAATCGCGCAGTTTTTCGCTTATGTCGTTTATCTCGACGAGAATCGCGTTGATTTCCTTGTCGCTCGACGATGGAATAGAGGGGACATATGAGCCGTTTTTGACCGCTTCGAGATTGGTTTTTACGTCTTTGAGCGGTTTGAGTATACTCATAGACACTGCAACGCTTGCAAAATACGACAATAAAAGCACTCCTATAAGCACGCACACCATAACTACTATGCTCTTTTGGACGTAGCCTTGCACGCTCTCGACGGCGATTGCCGCTCGCACGAAAACGTAGTTGTCGCCGACGTTCACTTTTACGGCGTAATACGCCATATCTTTTTTGAGAGTATCGCTGTATCTCGTGACGACCGCAGGCGTACCTTTGAGCGCGTTTTGAATTTCCTCTCTGTCGAGATGCTGAACGCCGATTGCGTCCGCGCTTTGGCTGTCCTTTATCGCAACGCCGGTTGCGTCAACTATTGTCAAACGAATATGCGAAGGCACGTTTTCGGCTATATTTTCGTTGTAGTTTGCCGCATAAATATTTGCGACGTCGACGATTTCTTTTTTCGCTTCGTCAATGCGTTCGTCACGCGCAACCGACAACCCCGAAAAAAATATTGCCAAAATGGCAACTGTCAAAATTATAACATTGAATAAAACAAGTTTGTTTTTCATTTCAGTACATACCCCACGCCGCGTACGGTTTCGATTTTTGCCTCCGATTCGGCAAGCAATTTTCTCAAATCCGCAATGTGAATGTCCAAAGTCCTTGTTTCGCCGTAGTTGTCGCCCCATACGCTGTCGAGCAGGGTGTTGCGTGAAAGCACGGTTTGCGAGTTTTGAACAAGCAGTTTCAGAAGTTCGTATTGCTTCAAAGTGGTTTTCTTTTCTTTGCCCGCAACAGTTACGGAGTGAGTGGAATCGTCAATAAAAATATCCTTATACGCAATCGCGCTTTTTTGCGACTTGCGAAGTTTTGCGTTGATTCTCGCAACCAGTTCCAGAACGCCGAAAGGCTTTGCGAGATAGTCGTCCGCACCCAAATCGAGTCCGCGCACCTTGTCGATTTCGTCGGATTTTGCCGAAACCATAATTACGGGAATATCGCTCGTTTGCAAGTTGTTTTTCATCGCTTTGAGAATCTCGTATCCGTCAAGGCCGTCGAGCATTATATCCAAAATCGCAAGGTCGCATTTCCTTGCCGACAGCGCGCTCAAAAAGTCCTCGCCGTTTTGAAAACACTCTATATCGAAACCTGCGTTTTTCAGAGCGTAAGAGTAAACTTCGCGAATAGATTGTTCGTCGTCAACCGCATAAATAAGGCGTTTATTGTCCATTTTTCACTCCATAAAGTGATTGTTGTGTTCAAATTTCAACTTTGACTGTGGTATCCGGTCACAGCATATTCCGCCCACTCGCCTATGTTTACGGCATGGTCGCCTATGCGTTCGAGATACTTGGCTATCATCATAAAAAGGATTGCCTGTTCGGCGTTTTCGGGATCTTTTTTGATGAGCGTTACAAGGTCGGATTTGACGATTTCAAACAACTCGTCAACCCGATCGTCGCGCTTGTCGAGTCCTCTTGCCGTGTCCAAATCCCTGTTGATGTAACTCGACACGCCGTCCTTGACCATACCGATTGCGAGTTTGGACATAAGTTCGATATGCTCGGGTTCTTTGATAAATTTGTCGTCCTTGAATTGCAAACTTATCTCAGATATATCGGCTGCTTGGTCGGCAATGCGTTCGAGGTCGGTTATCATTTTCAAAGCCGCCGAAACGTCTCGGAAGTCGCTTGCCACGGGGTGTTCCATAAGCAAAATTTTGAGGCAGTCCTGTTCTATTTCTCTTTGCTCGTCGTCGATGTTTTTGTCTTCGTCGATGACTTCTCTTGCAAGGTCTTTGTCAAGATGTTTGAGTGCTTTTATCGACTTTTCGATTGCGATTTGAGTGTCGTGGCACATTGTGACGAGTTTGTTGAACACAAGATTGAGTTCTTGTTCATACTTGTTTCTTATACTCATAGTTTATCTTCAATTCCTCCTTATATCAAGCGATTTGTCAAATATATTTCGGCGCAATCGCCATTATGTTTTCCTCTATCAAACGATTACGTTTGATTTTGTATTAACCGAATCTGCCCGTAATATAGTTTTCGGTGCGCTTATCGCAAGGCGAGGAAAAGATTTGTTCGGTATCTCCGTATTCCACCAGTTCGCCGAGCAGAAAGAATGCGGTTTTATCGGCGATTCTGGTTGCTTGTTGCATATTGTGGGTGACAATAACGATTGTCGTGGATTTTGCAAGTTCGTCGCAAAGTTCCTCGATTTTGCCCGTCGATATTGGGTCGAGCGCGCTTGTGGGTTCGTCCATAAGCAAAATTTTCGGCTTGACCGCAAGAGCGCGGGCGATGCAAAGGCGTTGCTGTTGTCCGCCCGAAAGTCCGAGTGCGGATTTGTCGAGTCGGTCTTTTAACTCGTCCCACATAGACGCGTCTTTAAGGGATTGTTCCACAATCTCGTCAAGTTGTGCCTTTTTGTGAACGCCTATAGTTCTCGGTCCGTACGCCACGTTGTCATACACGCTCATAGGAAACGGATTTGGTTTTTGAAACACCATACCCACGTTGCGCCGCAGTTCGTTGACGTCGATTTTGCCGTAAATATCCACGTCGCCCACGAGGAATTTACCCTCGATTTTGCATCCGTCCACAAGGTCGTTCATGCGATTGAAGCATTTTAGAAAAGTGGATTTTCCGCACCCCGACGGGCCTATAAATGCCGTGACTTGCCTTTGGGGGATTTCTATATTAACGTTCTTCAACGCTTGAAAATCGCCGTACCACAGGTTTGCGGCATCGACTGAAATATTCTGTCCGAATTCAAGCGTTTTTTGCTGTTTTTTTGCCATTTATTTTACCTCTTATTTTTGAAAACAAGCCTTGATTTACGCTCGTCGTACCGCCGAGTTTTCTCGACAGTTTGCCGCCTATAAGTTCGGCAAGCAAGTTAAGCGCAAGCACTATGACGATAAGAACGACAGCGGTGGCGTATGCCTCGTTCATATACCATCCTTCGCCCGAGAGTTGATAAAGCGCAACCGCAAGCGTTGCGCCGCTGTCCGTCACGCCTTTGGGGATTCCGCCTATTACCGACCCCATCGTATAAAGGAACGGTGCGGACTCGCTTATCACTCTGCCCATCGTCAGAATGACCGCCGAAATTATACCCGGCATTGCCGACGGAAGCACCACTTTGAATATCGTGCGCAGTTTGCCTGCGCCCATCGCAAAACTTCCCTCTCGAAGCATATCGGGCACCGACTTCAAACTCTCTTCCGTCGAACTTACGATCGTTGGCAAAAGCATTATGCTCACCGTACATACGCCTGCGATGATGCTGCTTGTCCCCGTGAACCATTGCTTGAACGTTATCATACCGAAAAGACCGTAAACAATGGACGGAACGCCCGAAAGCACATTTATTGCAGTGCGAATTGTCTTGATGAAGAAGTTGCGCTTTTTGGTGTACTCGTTGAGAAAAATCGCCGTCATTATGCCTATGGGGACGGAAATCAAAAGACTCAAAACCACCGTATAAAGCGTAGTGACGATTGCGGGAAGTATGGTAACTTTGCCGCCGAATTCGTACTTGCCGTAGATGAGTTCGGGATTTTTGACAAGTTCGGGGAAGCCCTTGACAAAGATAAATCCGATAACGAGAACAAGCACCGCAGTTGCGATGACGCCGGCTCCTATTGCAAAAACCTTTGCGATGTCGGCAGAATGAATTTTGTGCATAAATGCGCTGTATCCATACTTTATCTGTTTGAAAAATGCGGTTAAACGATTGTTTTTGCGGTTTTCACACTGTTTAATCTTTTTTGAAGTAACGCTTTTTACAACGCGTTTGGACACGAGATTGAACACGACGTTTACAATGAGAATAAACACCAAAAGCACCGCGCCGGTTGCAATCAACGCGCCTTCTTGCAATTCGCCCGCGTATCCCATTTCGAGAACAATGTTTGCCGTAAGCACGCGGAAAGACGAGAACAATCCGTCGGGATAAGTCACCGAGTTTCCCGCAACCATTACGACAGCCATAGTTTCGCCAAGCGCACGTCCGATACCCAAAACCAAAGAAGCGGTTATGCCCGAACGAGCCGCAGGCGACATAATGTGAAACACCGTTTCGCTGTGTGTCGCGCCCATTGCAAGCGAGCCTTCGTAATAACTTTTCGGCACGGCTTCGAGGCTCGTACGCGACAAAGATACGACGGTCGGAAGAATCATTATGCCGAGTATAAGCGACGTTGCCAGAAGTCCGCTGCCGTTGTTGGGCGCAACGTTTGAAAGAATCGGAAGCAAGAATACGATTCCGAAAAATCCGTATACGACGGACGGTATGCCCGCCAAAAGATTGATAACCGACGAAAGCGATTTTTTGAGAAATTTCGGACAGTAGAACGCAAGGAAAATCGCCGTGAAATATCCGAGCGTTCCGCCGATTAAAAGTGCGCCGACCGTTGCCGAAAGCGTGCCGACAATCATCGTAAATATGCCGTAACTTCCCGCCGCCGCGCTGCCGTATACGTCGTCTTTGTCGGGCATCCACTTGTCGCCGAAAAGGAAGTCGAAAAAGCCTATCTCTTTGAGCGCGGGAACGCTTTTTGCAATCAGAAACGCGAAAATCGCAACGACGGAGATTGTGCAGACAACCGCCGCCGATGCGAATACGCCTTTTCCTATTTTGTCTTTAAGTTTGTTTGCAGTCATAATTAGCCGAGTTGACTGAATTTGGTGATTTCACCCGTATAGATTTTGTAGAGTTCGGCGAGAGTCAGATCTTCGACGCTCGTGTTGTCCTTGTTGACGATGACCGCAACTGCGTCGAGGCAGATATTGAAGCTGTCGATGCCGTCTTTGTCAACAGCAGCAGACGAAAGTCCGATTACGTTGCCGGTGTTGTCGCTCTCAACCGCTTTGCGTCCTACCGATGAGCCTTCGAGCTGGATATCGAACACATCGCTTGCGTTTTCGCCGTAAAGACTCGCATACGCCTTTGCCGCCGCATTGATAAGTTTTTCCATAGACGTCGAGCCGCGCACGACGATTTTGTCACCGTCAGGAAGGGCGGATTGTTTTTCATAAGTTCCGACTTCGATTGCGTCCTTGCCTTCATTTGCTCTCTTTGCACCGTCAGAAAGGAAGATTGTTCCCACGTCTTCGCTGTCGCAAATGGCTTCAAGGGCGTCGCTCTTGACATATTTCATAAAGTCGGCGACTCTTGCGGAAAGTTCGGTTTTGCTGTTTGTCATAAACACGAACGGACGTTGAATTTTGTATGTTCCGTCAAGTACGGTTTGTTTGCTTGGCGCAACGCCCGCAACCTTGACGACCTTAACGGAATCGTTGACCGAACCGAGTGAAATATAACCGATTGATTGCTTGTCCGATTGCACTGCCGACAGCACTGTGCCGGTTTTGCTTTGCACGTTTGCTTTTGCTGTCGTGCGATACACTGTTTTGCCGTTTTCGTCTTTTTCGTTGAGATAATGCGTGCCGTCCGTGACCACTTTGTCAAATGCTTCTCTGGTGCCGCTACTTTGCTCTCTTGCAATAACGGTTATGGCTTTGTCCGGGTTAAAACCTGCGTTGCACGCAACGAGCGATACCGCAGTGACCAGAACGAGTGCGATTGCTATTGTGATGAAGATTGATTTTTTCATAAATTGCTCCTTTTTTTAAGTTTGCGAGCAAAGTATATCTTTTTTGAAATCGCATTGCAGTCCATTTTCGGTAAAGCGAGTGTAAAATGTTTGTAAAGTCGCAAAAAAACAATGACTTTTGATTTGACAATCCGATTGGCGTAAACGATATTATATTTGTTCGATATAAAGAACAAAATAAACGTTATTTTGGTGAATTATGCAAACAAAACGAATTTTGACAATTCAAGACATATCTTGCGTCGGACAATGTTCTCTGACCGTTGCTCTTCCGATAATTTCCGCTTGCGGAATCGAAACGGCAATCCTTCCTGCGGCGATACTTTCAACGCACACTTGCGGATTTTCGGGCTATACCTGCCGTGATTTGACAGAAGACATACCTCCGATACGCAAGCATTGGCAAAAAGAGCAAATACTTTTTGACGGCATATATACGGGCTATTTGGCAAGCGCAAAACAAATCGGGTATGTGCAAGACGTTATCAAAATCTGCATTAAACGCAATGCGCCCGTAATCGTCGATCCGGCAATGGCGGACAACGGCAAACTGTATCCGGCTTTCGATATCGATTTTGTATCGGCAATGAAGAACTTATGCTCGCAAGCCGACGTCATTTTGCCAAACATAACCGAAGCGTGTTTTCTTACGGGCGAAGAATACAAATCCGTTTATAACGAGGCATACATCGATACGCTTTTGTACAAACTCGCCGCGCTCGGCGCAAAAACAATCGTCCTGACCGGCGTCGGTTACGACGATTCCACGACGGGCGTCGTCGTCTTTGAAAACGGAAACAAGCAATATTACAAACATAAAAAACTAACAAGAAGTTGTCACGGAACGGGCGACGTTTTCGCATCCGCATTTACAGGCGTATATATAAACGGCAAATCGCTCTACGATTCCGCTCAAATCGCCGCCGACTTCACCGTCGAATGTATAAAAAAAACACCGCCTGAGCATTGGTACGGCGTTTGTTTCGAGCAATATATTCCGTCCTTGTTTGCAAAACTAAATTAGACTTAAACCAATATAAGTTTTATTCTAATGCGTTTTTCACTAAAAAATTATGAAACTAGGCATTTGCGTATTATCCATAAATCGTGACATGTCTTTGTCGCATTTTGATAAAGTACTCAAACACGGTGGATTGCGCTCGTTCAAGTATGGCGGCGATTTCGGGATAACTCAATCCGTTTTGCCTGCATTCGAGCGCAATTCGCATATTGTCGGTCAGATTTAGACTATCAACGATGGAATCGTAGGCGGTATAGTCTTTGACAATATCTTCTTCAATTTCGCAATACGGCTCGCTGCCGGGCGTTAAGGCATCAAGGCTCACCGTGCGGAAATAATCGCTTGTTTTTCGAGTTATAAGTTTAGACACCGCTCTAATGCACGCAATCTTGACCGTTATCGCCTTGCCTTTTTTATCACATGTCAAAACGTCGTTTAATCGCTTCCCATAATGATTACAAAGGAACAGCGCACATTCTTGCACTAAATCATAACTGTCGCTGAACGTGTGGTTAATATCGTTTTTACGCTTTATATCAACGCATAGGTCGACATAAATCTTTTGCATTCTGCTTCCCATATAACCGATAAGGAATCGTGTTTCATACATCGCCAGTTGTTCTGCCATTGCTAGAACGTTATTTTCTGAGATTGTTTCTTTGAAAACGTCATAATTTTTGATATGTTTTTTCATTTTCAATACGCTCCGAGTTTATTTGCCTTTCGGCAATAAGACGGCGCAGCACCGAGAAAACTCAAAAACGTATCACTTCAAATCACAAGATGCCTATGTCAACGAATCGCATAAAAATGTTGTGTAAAAAGCACATCAAAACAATCCCGCACGCACGCGCGTGTGCACTTGCATCAAAGACTACGGCACGTCTAATCGTCACACTTGTATCAAAGACTACGGCACGTCTAATCG
>ENA-UOJS01000565-UOJS01000565.1-human-gut-metagenome-genome-assembly--contig:-C74-NODE-565-length-38800-cov-13.505588_pt1 | contig 38800 bp, 33 predicted proteins | sample MGYA00242355_ERZ723902 | MGnify/ENA metagenome assembly ERZ723902
CAAAGGACTGAAAATCCTTGTGTCCCCGGTTCGATTCCTGGTGGCACCACTTTTACAAAACGAAAAATCATGAAAACCGCTGAAATACAGTTATTTCAGCGGTTTTTTCTTTATGTACTGCCCGCAAAAATATGCAATCTGGTGCAATAAAAAATTGCCGATTCGGTGGCTTTTTTTGAGTCCCATGAAAAAACCACCGATATGTACCATACTTCACTTATTCTCAACGATTTGCGTGAATCATTTTCAGGGATGAAATTCTACATTTGCATACCCTACTGAATGACGGATGAAATACAACGTCTGCTACAGGCTTTCTTATCCGATGATAATGATTGTACCTACAGGCGGATAATAGTAAGAGAAACAAAAATCGGTGGTTTTTTAGAGCCGGCAATAATAAAAGCCACCGAATTTAACATTTCTCTCCAGCCATCCGCTCAATTCAGGATTGACGAAATAACCGAATGTGCAACTTCAAAAAGAAAATGATCATGAAACAAGGAACAATGAACATTCTATTTTTCGTTCTGAAAACAAAACTGCTGAAAAATGGCGAGGCTCCAATCCTAATGAGGATTACCATCAACGGGCAATATGAAGAAATAAGAATACAGAGAAGCGTTCCATTAAAGAACTGGAATCCGGCCAAGGGATGCAGTAAAGGAAAAGACAGGGCTTCCATCGAATTGAACAACTATATTTCCGCCCTCACTACACGCGCATACGAAAAGCACAAGGAACTGACCTTTGAATCGGCACTGATAACTCCAAAGACAATATTAAAGCGTGTGTTCGGAAAGGATGAGACTGTCCGGACGTTACTTGGAACAGTCAAAGAAGAAATTTCCTCTATGGAAAAGGTTGTTGACATAGACTATTCTCCCGTCACCATCAACCGTTATAAGAATGTGCTCAGAAAACTTGAAACGTTTGTGCCGCGTTTTTATGAGAAGGATGATATTACGTTCCATGAACTTTCCCCTGATTTCATCAAGGCTTTTGATGTTTTCCTGAAGACAGAAGCCGGACTGTGCCGCAACACAATAGTCCGCTACATGAAATGCCTGAAGAAAATCACCAATATGGCAATAGCCAAAGAATGGATGCGGAAAGACCCGTTTTACGGATATAAGATGGAACAGGACGAGACTGATCCGGTATTCCTGACAAACAACGAGCTTCAGGCTATAATGAACAGGGAATTTGATATTCCGAGGCTGGAGCTTGTCAAGGACATCTTTTTGTTTGCGTGCTTCACCGGTCTGGCGTTCGCTGATGTATCCACATTGAGACCGGAACATCTGGAGCAGGACAATAACGGTGACTGGTGGATAAGAAAAGGACGTGTAAAGCTGGAGAGAAGAAGAAAGTCAAGTTCCATAGCAAATGTTCCGCTTCTTCCTGTTCCATTGGCAATACTGAAGAAATACGAATCACACCCGATATGTCTTAAACAAGGGACTTGCCTTCCTGTTGTCTGCAATCAGAAGGCAAACAGCTACCTGAAGGAGATTGCGGACTTCTGCGGCATCAAAAAGAATCTGACCACACATGCAGCCCGACATACGTTTGCTACTACCGTCACGCTGGCCAACAACGTTCCATTACAGGAGGTATCTGCCATGCTCGGACATGCATCCACAAGAATGACACAACATTATGCAAGAGTCATGGACAGGAACCTGAAGGACAACATGAATATAGTAAGGAGCAAGATGGGGTTATAGAGATAAACCTATCTTATATCTCGCATAACCGTCTGTAATAATATGCAGAGGCCAGGCGCTTTCAAGATGAAGTCATCCTCATTTCTTGCAGCAAAGATAGTTGTTTTTCCGAATGATCGCGCAAGGCGACCCCTGAAGGGGCTTGGTTGCCTGTGAAAAAATCTTCCTCTTGCTGGCGCAAGAGCGTATTTTTTCACGGCAAGCCTTGCAGCAATCATCGGAAAACGAACTGGGGAACGCACAAGAAATAAGAATGCCTACCCACGGGCAGGCCATGTATAACTCAATAAATGGAAGATTATGGAAGCGAACAATGTGGAAAAAAGGTTCAATGACTGGTTTACGGTGTCTTATGACAGGTTAAGAAATCTCGTTGCCAGATACGGGGCACTGGATGAGGACAATTTTCATGACACTTATCTGTTTGTAAGAAAGCAGGTGCTGAATCCGGAAAGGGAAATAACGGATTATGAAGCATACTTTATCGGATGTTACAGGAAAGCGTTCATGGCCAAGTTCAGGCTGGAAAGCAAATATGCCCATCCGGATGAATATTTCTTTCTTCGATGTGGGGAAGATGCGGATTTCCTTTCTCCGGATGACCTGAACAGCTGTGAAAAACTGGTGAAGGACATTCTTAACTTTATCAGAAGAAAGTTCTCCTATCAGGAATACAGGATGTTTACGTTGCGTTTTTATGAATCAGACTTTTCATTCAAGGCGTTGGGGGAATGTATGGGTATATCGGCAAGTGCCATTTCAGGAAAAGTAAACACGATCATGGATGCAGTACGGTCAAACCGGGTATTCTCATGGAGAAGCCAGATGCTGGCAGTAGAAAGATTCATATCCTAATCCGTTAGTTTATTGTATAACCATCAAAAAAAGGAACTTATGGCACTGATAGTATATAACAAGGAGAACTCACGTCCGCAGCAGGTGGTTTATCAGGGGAAGCGGACAATCAACATGGACAGCAAGGGAACGGTTTACCTGTCAAAGACAATGTCTATTGAACTGGGGATTCTCGGTGGAGGACGGGTTAATTTCGCACACGATGAGGATACGGGAGAATGGTATATCTGCCATACGACAGACAAGGACGGGTTCACTGTATGGAAAGATAAAAGGTGTGCCAGATTCTCTGCCGGATTCATCGTCAGAAGAATCATGCTTCAGGCAAAAGTGGAAAGGAAGACCGTACAGTTTATGATTGCCAAGGCTCCCATAGAGGTGGGAGGTACAGTATATTACAAGATTCTGCTTTCCAATCCGATTTTCAAATAGCAAGAAGAAGATGGCTCAGAAAGATCCATTATCAGATAATGGTGGTGGATTTTTCCGGGCTATGTTGTTCTGATTTTTACATCATACTATTTGGAGCATTAGGATATTGTTTTGTCAGGGCATTATATTGGCATAATACTATGTCCTGACAATATTATAATATGGGGGCACTATGTTATTGCAATATTATGTTGTCAGGGTATTATGTTGTTGTGTTATCATATTATTGCAATATTATGTTATTAGGGTATTATGCTGTTATGTTACTATGTTATTGCAATGTTATGTTATTAGGGTATTATGTTGTTATGTTACTATGTTATTGCAATGTTATGTTATTAGGGTAGTATGTTGTTATGTTATCAGGGTATTACACTATTGCAATATCACTACAGAGTTTATTTTATATACACACTGATTATCAATATATTACAACTTTCATTAAGCAGCGCATACAACTTTACTATAACAATCTACATACTATTATATGATACAGATTGATATGTAATATCTGTAAATCAGGGTGCCATAGTACAATACAGCATAAAACTTTCAATATTGAATATTTAAATTTCGGCAAATAACTAAATATCAGGCACTCCATTCACATGATATTCAACTCTGCATACAGGTTTGTCACAAACAAACTGATATTTACATTTTTCATCAGGTAAATACGACTCTATTTTATAGCTATAAATGGGCATGGAACCACAATCCACTTTAAGTGGATTTTCTGTTCAAACGAACAGAGCAAGTTGTGTTTTTGTCCGACAGAAAGTATTCTGCCATACAAAAACAACTTGCCCTCCCTAACGGTCGGGGGATTTTCCTCCAAAGTCGGAAAATTAATAAGAGTATATATTATAAAGAGACACAAAGTAGACTTTTGAATAAATTGACAATCTAAACTACAAAACTTCTACATCGTGTCATTTCTTTAATAGTACAAGTTTTATATTCGTCTCCTCGTTTTTCTCTTAGGATAAGAGTTGAGGATTATCATATCAAAAAACATTATCTATCGTTTCTATAAGACATACAGCTCATAAAATATGTGATTATAAAAAATATATTATTTACAGCTGCAGATTACTGGATATTATATTAGCTATCTCTTCGTCTGTAGTCGTTGATTCTTGCCTATTTTTTAATGCTACAGACGCTTTATTCACAGCGTCAACAGATGTATATGGGACTAGTCCTGAATAAATTATATTTTCAATCTGTTCTAACTGTATACGCTTTTCCGATATTTGTTCCTTTGTATACAGTCCAGCCTTTATATCTACCAAAAGGCCTGCATATCTGTTACGTAAATCATGCATAATAGCTGCAAACCTCTCATTGTCAGCGGCCTTCTTTTCTAGATTTTCAGCCTTATACTTAGTGGTGAAATAAGTTAATGCTAACGATAAAAATGCCATTAATGGAACTATTAAATCTTCTGGCAGCCATTTAAATATATTAGTAATGGCTGATGCAGATACTAGTACTGAGAATATAGATAAAATAAAATTTTGTCTTTTCTTTTCAGTCAAATAAATATCCATTTGACATAAATTAATCTTGTGTGTCCAAATTATTTTATTATAACGCTCAAGAATCTCTCGATAAAGAATTTTTGTTTGTTCGTCCATATCATTTATTCTTTTGACATATAATATAACACTTTGTTTAATGTTTCAACACAATCAGAAGTATTTACAAGCATACCACTGCCAGGTGCCGTAAGAGTAAAAGCCCAACTGGGACATGAATTATAAAGCCTATTCTCATATGTTCCTACAGGATGATTATTACTAGCTTCTCCTTCTCTTAGCCAATGCCAATCAGCAATATTATGATATACAAAACTGTCAATTACAATTCCCGGAAGATTATAACTTTTGAAATGATTATCACGAATTTCTCTCATGTGCTTACAGGTGTCAAATAACAAGCCGTTACTTTCCATATTTCTCTTTTTCATCGCTTGTTGTTCAATTTTAGGATTTGTTGTCAACCAGTTTCCACCCATATTTGAATCCGGATAATCATATTTTCCATTCCAATTTCCCCACCAATCTAATTGTTGAAAGGCAGGTAATACTTCAAACTTCATGCCATCAGAAAAATCTATTACTACGACTTGACCATCCCCACGAATATTACTTTTAGGATAAGTTTGCAAAATTGCATTTTTCAAAGCTTGTAATAATCTAGATTGGCCATTACCTTTTAAAGAGTCATATCTATTGTATTCTTCTTTAGGCAACTCAATAAGTATATCAATATCACTTGTATTAATAGCTGTACCTCTTCCATAAGAACCAACATACAAACTATGAGCTACCTCACTTGTACTATTCCAAAATTCTATATTAACAGCTCGGGTTATTCGTTTATATCTCTGAGCTACCAAAGAACGTTGCTCTAGACTAATTACTTCTCCTCTTTTTTTAACTGAATCCATTTTACTTTCCTTTTATTATACACACAACAAAAATAAGCAATTTAATTAAGGTATAGAATATAATTCACTATATTTGCGTAATATAATTACATCTAAAAATGAAATTAAATAGAATAAAGGTTGTTTTATCGGAGAAAGGGATTTCACAAACGTGGTTAGCGAAAAGACTGGATAAAAGTTTTAGCATGGTCAATGCGTATGCTTGTAACAGAATCCAGCCTAATTTGGAAACCTTACAGCAAATTGCTGAAATTCTTCAAGTTGACCTGAAAGATTTGATAACGGACAAGGATGAACGCCAATAGTTTGTTCTTTGTAGATGTTATTTTTCTAGCATACAACTTCCGATAATATAAAAATATAGGAATATATGACACCAGAAGAAAAAGCGAGACAAAAAATAGATCAATGGTTTACTGATGCGGGATGGAAAGTGGTTGATAGAAACAATTACGAACCAAACTGTACTGCTGTAGCCATAAGGGAAGGACTTTTAAAAGGCAACCTAGAAGCTGACTATTTTCTTTTTATTAATGGAAAAGCTGTAGGTGTGCTTGAAGCCAAAAGAGAAGAGATAGATCCTTTTTCCAATACTGTGTGCGAACAGGCTGTTTTATATGCCCGGAATGTTCCTAATATCTATCAAGTATACCAAAAGCCTTTGCCTTTCATATTTACTTCAAATGGAAAAGACTTGTATTTCTGCGACTTTCGTAAAAAGGATTCTTGTTTCAAGCAAATTTTAACGATCCCATCTCCTCATGAATTGGTTAAGCTGTTGGGAATAAATGATTATTTTGCCGGACTCCCAACTTTGCGAAAAAAAGGATTACGTGATTGTCAATATGAGGCAGTTACTGAACTGGAAAAAAGTTTCAGAAGTGGGCAGAATCGCGCCTTGATGGTATTGGCAACAGGTGCAGGTAAGACATATACCGCATGTCTTGCTGCATATCGTCTTCTTTCATATACTCCAATGAGAAGAGTATTATTTCTTGTGGACAGAAATAACCTCGGGAAACAGGCGGAGGGAGAGTTTGGAACTTTCCGGTTGACAGAAAATGGAGATGCATTCAATACAATATTTACAGTGAATCGTCTTCGTTCCTCTTCTATACCATCTGATAGCAATGTCGTTATTTCAACAATACAGCGTCTTTTTTCTTTTCTGAAAGGCGATGTTATTGAGGATAATGACAACGATGATGATAATGATCCTACAGAAGAAGTTGTATTGCCTCCTAATCCCAATTTACCACATGATTATTTTGATCTGATTATCATAGATGAGTGTCACCGCTCCATTTATGGGAATTGGCGTAAGGTATTGGAATATTTTGATACAGCCAGACTTGTTGGATTGACAGCCACACCAATTCCAGAAACAATGGCATTCTTTAACAATAATCGTATAGTCAACTACACATTGGAAAAAAGTATCGTTGATGGTGTAAATGTAGATTGCCGTGTATATCGAATCAAAACTCAGGTTACAGAAAATGGCGGTGCTATATTAGAAGGAGAAAAAATCAAAGAAGAAACACGATATACCGGAGATGTAAAAACCATTTCCAATAAAGAAACGAAAACATATACCAATAAAGAGCTAAACAGAAGTGTCATTAATCCTGCGCAAATAAAACTTATTCTGTCTACTTACCGTGATGTAGTCTATACTGAGTTATTCAATGATCCACAGCGGGATGCCAATTTTAACTATCTGCCAAAGACTTTAATCTTTGCTCTAAATGAGACTCATGCCAGCAATATCGTAAAGATAGCTAAAGAAGTTTTTGAACATACAGATGACCGATTTGTGCAGAAAATAACTTATTCTGCGGGCGATAGTAATGAATTGATACGTCAGTTCCGGAATGACAAGGATTTCAGAATTGCTGTAACTTGTACATTGGTAGCAACTGGTACAGATGTTAAGCCTCTTGAAGTATTGATTTTCATGCGTGATATAGAATCTTTACCGCTCTATATACAGATGAAAGGACGTGGTGTACGCACAATTGGAGATGAGCAGTTACGAAATGTCACCCCAAATGCGTTCAGCAAAGACTGTTTCTATTTGATTGATGCCGTAGGTGTTACTGAACACGAAAAAACAATACCTACGATAACCGATGAGCCTACTACAAAGATTATCACTCTTAAAGAGCTGTTGGAACAGATTACCCATGGTTACCTTCCTGATGAGCATCTGAAACGTCTTGCTGCAACACTTTCTAGAATATACAACAAAGCAGATAATTCACAGCGGAATGAGTTCGTACGTTTGGCTAATGACGACATGAAAGAACTTGCTTCAAGGATTTACGAAGCATTTGAAAACAATACCCTGCCGCCATTCATAAGTACCAAAGAGCCTAATAACGAACGGAAAGGTTTAGTAGCTCCACTTGCAAATCACGCAGATGCGCGCAGGTATCTGCTCATTCTTGCCGCTGGGTTTGTCAACACGCTGATGCCTGGTGAGGACACGCTTATTTCTAAAGGTTTTTCAATAGAAGAAGCTAAAAGTACAACAAAAGCATTTGAAGATTTCTGCAAAGAACATTGTGATGAAATAGAGGCTCTACGTATAATTTATAATAATGAAGGTGAGCCAATTACCTATTCAATGCTAAAAGATTTGGGAAACAAACTCAAGATGGCTAACAATCATTTTACTTCCAAACAATTGTGGAATTCATATGCCATTCTGAATCCAAACAGTGTTCGACGTTCTTCTACAAAAGAAGAAAGCGATGCTTTGACTAATATCATACAGCTTGTACGTTTTGCTTTACACCCAATAGAACGATTAGATAGTGTAGTTTCTACCTCTAAACAGTATTTTAATCTATGGTTAGGACAAAATCAGCGCGAAATAACAGATAAACAACGTGAAGTTATCAGTCGTATTGTAGATTATATTGCTTCCAACGGAGCTTGTACGATCAAAGAGATTCGTGAAGATGATGCAACTCAGGCAGCACAAATGATTCGTGCTTTTGGCAATATGCAGAAAGCAAACGAAGCTTTACAGTCTCTATACACATTTGTGGTTTTAAGAAAAGCAGCATAATAATGGCAACCATACAAATAATAGATAGTATACGATTGAATAGAATAGGTTTGCAAACAAAAGATGCAAATGGGAAATGGGTCAATATACATAAACAACAAGGTGATTTAGATGGAGCATGTTCTGTTTATTCACTCATAATGGCTATGCTATGCCAAGGGATGATTGAAGAGCAAGATATTCAACTATATAAATTCCCCGATAGGCGTACTCCTAAAGGCAAATTCTTATATCATTTTTTCTATGAGCAAGGATTTGTCCAAAATGGTTATAACTACACAGCATTAGCACGTGAAATCAACGAACAGCCATTTGAGATTAGAGCAATACACAAAAGGCCAAGAACTAATGATGATAGGATTGAATTAATAGAACAATTCGTAGATCAAAATATCCCAGTAATAATCTCAACAGAATTCAATGGTGGTGCGCATGCTTTATTAGCTATAGGAATAGAACGCGATGAGGAGGATGTCATAACTTAAAATTTTCTGTCTTGATCCGGGAGCTCCTTCTCCAAAGGTTTCCTCGTGGAATTGTTTTATTGATGTCTCAAAAGAAGGCAAATCGCAATATCCATTCTATTACGTAACTGAAATAAATACTTATAAGGTCACATTAGATGACATGCTTATAATAGAGCATAAAAGTTTTGATTAAAAATATGGCAACAAATAATACAACAGAGCAATCTCTCACCAAAAAAGTTTGGAATCTGGCAACGACTCTTGCCGGGCAAGGTATCGGTTTTACAGATTATATTACACAGCTCACCTATCTTCTATTTTTAAAGATGGACGCAGAGAATGTAGAAATGTTTGGAGAAGAATCAGCAATACCATCTGGTTATCAATGGAGTGATTTAATATCTCTTGACGGTCTAGATTTAGTAAAGCAATACGAAGATACTCTGAAACAACTGAGTGAACAGGAAAACCTTATCGGCACAATTTATACAAAAGCACAAAACAAGATTGACAAGCCAGTCTATTTGAAAAAAGTCATTACCATGATTGATGAGGAACAATGGCTGATCATGGATGGAGACGTGAAAGGTGCTATCTACGAAAGCATCCTTGAGAAGAATGGACAGGATAAGAAAAGTGGTGCCGGTCAGTACTTTACTCCACGCCCGCTCATCAAAGCAATGGTAGATTGCATAGCCCCACAAATTGGAGAAACGGTTTGTGACCCGGCCTGCGGCACCGGAGGTTTTCTCTTGACTGCATATGATTACATGAAAGAACAGTCTGCCAGTAAAGAAAAACGTGATTTCTTGCGTAACAAGGCACTGCATGGCGTAGATAACACACCATTGGTCGTAACGCTAGCTTCCATGAATCTATATTTGCATGGTGTAGGAACAGACCGGAGTCCGATTGTTTGTGAGGATTCTTTGGAGAAAGAGCCATCCTCCCTTGTAGATGTAATACTTGCCAATCCTCCTTTCGGTACTCGTCCAGCAGGTTCTGTGGATATTAACCGCCCGGATTTCTATGTAGAAACGAAGAACAATCAGTTGAACTTTCTTCAACACATGATGCTGATGCTCAAAACCGGAGGTCGTGCAGCCGTAGTATTACCTGACAATGTCCTTTTTGAAGGTGGTGCTGGAGAAACAATTCGCAAGAAGTTACTCTCAGACTTCAACTTACACACGATACTTCGTTTGCCTACAGGTATTTTCTATGCACAAGGCGTAAAAGCAAATGTATTGTTCTTTTCCAAAGGTCAACCGACAAAAGAGATTTGGTTCTATGATTATCGTACTGATATCAAACATACGCTTGCTACTAATAAATTAGAGAGACATCATTTGGATGATTTTGTTACATGCTATAATGCAGGAAATTTAGAAGGACGCAAAGAGTCATATGATGCAGAAAACAATCCTCAAGGGCGTTGGCGTAAATATCCGGTAGATGATATTCTCACTCGTGACAAGACAAGCCTTGATATAACCTGGATAAAACAAGGAGGAGAGTCTGATGACCGCTCCTTGGCTGAATTGATGGCTGACATAAAAGAGAAAAGTAAAACTATTAGCTCAGCAGTTGCAGAACTTGAGAAACTGCTTGCAAACATAAATGAAGATTAAGCGTATGAAGAATAATGATATCGCAAAATCAATAGAACAACAATTCGGAGAAATCATAGATATTATTCTCCAACATAAAAGTAATGCTTCAAAAGCCGTCAATGAAGAGCTGCTACTCACAGCATGGCATGTAGGCGGATATGTATCTGCTAAACTGAAGAGCGAAGAATGGGGAAGTAAGGTCGTTTCGCAACTGTCTGAATATATACGTTCCCAACGCCCTGACATCAAAGGTTTTGGAAGAAGCAATATTTATAATATGGTGTTGTTTTATGAAGAATACTCTTCTGAAACATTTTATACAACAATAGTAAAATATCTGAACTCTGAATTTGTCCAGCCAATAACTGGACAAATTGAAGCAAGAAATCATACACAGGAAACTACTGTAATTGTGCAACCGTTGGCTACACAATTTGTCCAGCCAGCAATTGGACAAATGCCTAAGATATTGGAGTTAACGAGTTTGACTAATCATATAGAAATATTATGCCGATGCAAAAGTAATGAAGAACGTTTGTTTTATATACTCTATGCCAATAAAGAGCATTTAGTAAAACGAGAACTTCAGCGTTGTATTTCTAATCAGACTTATGCCGGGTTATTAGGTAATAAGGATAATATGTCAAAAGGATTGCTTGAAACATATCCTAATGCACCAATAATGTTCAAAGATACTCTATTTGTTGATTTTCTTAATTTGCCTAAAAAGCATAGTGAATCAAAGCTAAGAAGTAGTTTAGTAGAACACATGAAACAGTTTATTCTTGAAATGTTATGCAAACCTTTACATAAAAGTTCTTATGCCAACAAATTTATTATGCAAAGTGACTTAAACTAAATCGCAGCTACAAAAGTAATTATAAAAATATAATCATTTATTTCTTTACATAAGAATTTCATTAATTTAAGTGCGGTGATATTGCCACAACTTAAATTAATGACGTATGAATGATCACTCAACAACTTTTGAAGCAGTCACATCCTCTATGCTGAAAATCTTAAAAGAGGATTTTTCTCGTACAGATAGTACATTGGAAGGCTATGCATGGAAATGGAATCAATTAAGGCAGTTCATGGAGAACAATGATTTGCATTCCCTCACCCCTAAAGTCTGCGATGATTTTTTATCTTCTCTTTATGGTTCTAAAGATTTAACTTCATTAAAATCTGGTGACAAGAAATTTTTATCCGCTATCTTACTCCTGAAAAATTACCTCATTACAGGCCAAGTTATTCCAAGAAAAGTTCCGGTAGAATTGAAAGGAGAGATTGGCAGTTTGATGATGCAATATATATTATCTCGAAGTCAAGAACGCTTGTCCGGACACACTATCTACAATCACAAACAAATATTCCATCGTTTCCTTGATTTTCTAACATCTGCAAAAGTAGCCTCCATAGAACAAGTTGAGATTACCCACATCATTAAATATCTTAATACCATTGGTACTAAATATAAATCTGTAGCAAGTATATCCATCCATATTCTACGTAACTTTTTCCGATATCTATATGAACACAAAATTATAGATATGGATTTAGCGGCATTTATTCCAAAAGATAATTATAAGAAACAGCCTAAGCTACCGTCAGCTTACACTTCTGAAGAAATAAAAAAGATAGTGTCTTCTGTGGATAGAAGTACGACTACAGGAAAACGTAATTACTCAATTATTCTATTAGCCACAATGCTTGGTTTGAGGGCTTCTGATATAGCAAATTTAAAGTTTGAAAATATATTGTGGGAGGATAATGCCATACGTTTAATCCAGCATAAAACAAATAAGGAATTAGAACTGCCACTTCTACCGGAAATAGGCAATGCTATTATTGAATATCTACGGTATGGACGTCCAAAGTCCCAGTCATCATATATATTTCTCTTGGCACGTTCTCCCTATACTCACATAAACCAACCGGTCATATCCCAGATAGCCAAGAAATATTTTCTTAAAGCCAACGTAAATATAAAGAACAAGCATCATGGCGCACATGCCCTTCGACATTCCTTAGCGACACTTCTTTTAGAAGAGCAGGTAAAGCTCCCTGTTATAAGCGAAGTTTTAGGGCATGAGAACACGGAATCAACAAGTTATTATCTAAGAATAGATATCCAATCACTGAAAAAATGCTCCCTTGATGTATCACCTGTATGTGAAAACTTTTATACCCAGAAAGGAGGCTATTTTTATGAATAGAAATTTTAAAGGCATTTACGCCTCATTGATAAGAGAGTTTGTGAGCTTGAAGCGCAGTATGGGATTTAAGTATATTGGGGGAGAGTTTGTCCTGACTTTATTTGATAGATTTACTATTGAAAGAAATGAGACTGCAATAGGTATTACCAAGGAGTTGTCAGATGCATGGTGCAAGGAACGTGACAATGAATCCAATAGTTACCATTATCGTAGGTGCTATATTTTAGGTGCTTTCTCTTCGTTTCTTAACAAAAAAGGAATCCGCTCATATATACCAAGAACCCCGTCATTGAGAAATACCTTTATCCCTCATATCTTTTCATCAAAAGAGATAGAACGAATTTTTACGACATGTGATAATATGCAAAGTGGAAATAATGATATGAGATCCTCTTTTTTTATAATGCCTTCACTGCTTCGCATGTTATACGGAACAGGAATACGCATAGGTGAAGCCTTGTCTCTGCTCAATGAAGATATTAATCTTGAGGAAGAATACTTCATTTTACGAGATACAAAAAACGGCAAAGACAGGATTGTCCCATTTTCCACTTCTTTAGCAGAGGTTCTTAAAGATTATGTTGTACATAGAAACAGATTACCCGTAAAGATATCAGATACTACTCCCTTTTTTATCACACTTAAAGGAAGGGCTTGTGACAGGGATAGCATATATCGTCGATTTTGCAAAATACTCATTCAAGCAAACATTCCCAAAGACCGCATACGTCTGCATGACTTGAGACATACATTTGCCGTTCACTCTCTTGCTAAAATGGCTGAAGAAGGTATGGATTTATATTGTTCTTTGCCGATCCTATCAACTTACCTTGGACATCAATCTTTGCGGGCGACGAATAACTATGTTCGGCTTACGTCAGAGATGTATCCCGAATTAATTAGAAAAATAGATATCATTGGTTTTGATATTTTCCCTAAAATGTGACATTTATGAAACCTACAAATTTTTCAAAATATCTAACAGACTTCCTTCTCCGGTATTTGCCCCATGAAAGAGGAGCAAGTACTAATACGATCCATTCATACAGGGACACATTTACCTTATATCTGGTATACATGGAAAGTAAAGGTGTAAAAGCTGAAAAACTGACAATGGAAAGTATAACAAAAGAGAATATCTTGTCCTTCCTTGATTGGTTGGAAACAAAAAGAAGTTGCTGTACATCAACACGTAATCTTCGCCTTGCTGCCATACAATCATTTTTTAAGTACCTCCAATATCAGAGTTCAGACCATCTATACGAATATCAAGAAATAATGGCTATAAATAATAAAAAGAGTGTCAAGCCTATTATGAACTATCTAACGGTAGAAGAGATGAAGATTCTTCTGCAACAACCAGATACGACCAAACCTAAAGGTCGTAGGGATCTGGCGTTATTGTCACTTATGTATGATACAGCGTGTAGAGTGTCAGAAGTAATAAGCCTAACTCCGCAATGTGTTCGATTAGATGAACCATATACTGTAATAATCACGGGAAAAGGGAATAAAAATAGAGTTGTACCAATGCTTGAAGAACAGTTGGATATACTGAAAATATATATGAAAGAGAATGGATTGTTGAGATCAGAATGTCTACAACATCCGCTATTTACAAACTGTTGGGGCGAAAAGCTGACAAGAGCAGGGGTGGCGAATATACTGGATAGATACATCAAAAAGGCAAAGCTACTTCATCCCACGTTAATGAAGGGGAAAATAAGCTGTCATAGTCTTAGGCATAGTAAGGCAATGCATCTGTTACAAGCTGGGGTTAACTTAGTTTATATTAGAGATATTTTGGGGCACGTGAATGTGCAAACTACAGAAATTTATGCAAGAGCGGACTCAAAAGTGAAACGGGAGGCTATAGAAAAAGCTTATATTAAAGTTGTTCAGGAGGTGGATACTAAACCTATGTGGCAAGGAAATGAAAAGTTAATGGATTTTTTAAAGTCTTTCTGATGAAAATATTATGCAAAGTGATGGAGATAAATCTTTTTATAATTACTTTTGTAGCTGTGATTTAGTTTAAGTCACTTTGCATAATAAATTTGTTGGCATAAGAACTGGGAAAGGACTTTATATTCATGGATCAGGAATATCGTCTTAATATAGGGACATCTACATTCAAGGCAGATCTATTATTCTTTCATCGTGGCTTACAGGCATTAGTTGCTGTGGAATTGAAAAAGACAAAGTTTCATCCTCGCGACCTTGGACAGTTGGAATTTTATTTGGAAGCACTTGACCGAGATGTAAAACGTTCTAACGAGAATCCGTCTATCGGTATTATTCTCTGCCCAGAAGCAGACCAGGTAGTAGTAGAATATGCCATGAGCAGAAGCATGAGTCCTACCATGATTGCTGAATACAAGCGTATTCTCATTCCACAGGAACGCATGCAGCAGCAACTGAATGAGTTTTGCAATCTATTCTTAAACAAAGACTAATCCAAATGGATACAAAGAAATTACGTCAAAAAATACTAGACCTTGCCATTCGTGGTAAACTTGTTCCTCAAGATCCGAATGATGAACCTGCATCCGTATTACTTGAACGCATTAAAGCAGAGAAAGAACGTTTAATAAAAGAGGGAAAAATAAAGCGTAGTAAAAAAACAGCTAAAACTTCTGATACGCCCCATTATCAGCAGATATTACCTGAAGGATGGTGCATTACAAATATTGGCGAATTACTTATTAATCGAGACGGAGAAAGAAAGCCTGTTTCTATGGCTATTCGCAGTAAGCAAATAAACAAGGTTTATGATTATTATGGAGCTGCAGGAGTGATTGATAAAGTAGATAGCTATCTGTTTGAGGAGCGTCTTTTGCTTGTTGGGGAAGATGGAGCAAACCTTCTTTCACGAAATAAGAATAATGCTTTTTTAGCGGATGGAAAATATTGGGTAAACAACCATGCTCATGTTTTAGATGCAATTGATAAATTTATATTGAGTTATGTTGCAATAGTAATCAACTCTATAAAGTTAGATGATTATATTACTGGGTCTGCTCAACCTAAATTGTCTCAAGATAATCTGAATAAGATTCCTATTTTCTTGCCTCCATTGGATGAACAGAAACGTATTATGGCTGAACTTGAGCAATGGTTTACAATCATTGACAAAATCGAACAAGGGAAAATAGATTTACAAACTACAATTAAGCAAGCCAAAAGCAAGATTCTCGACCTCGCCATTCATGGTAAACTGGTATCTCAAGATCCGAATGAAGAACCAGCTATCGAACTATTGAAACGCATCAATCCTGAATTCACACCTTGTGATAACGGACATTATACGCAGTTACCTTTTGAAGTACCTCAAAATTGGAGTTGGACAACACTTGGAAAAATTGGCAAATGGCAGTCGGGTAGTACACCAAATAGGCTGAATAAGGATTATTATAATGGGAATATTCCTTGGCTAAAAACAGGAGATTTAAATGATGGATATATTACACATATTCCCGAATATATAACAGAAAAAGCCTTGAATGAAACTTCTGTGAAACTAAATCCTACTGGTAGTGTGTTAATTGCTATGTATGGAGCGACAATAGGAAAGATTGGAATATTAACATTTCCTGCTACAACAAATCAAGCCTGTTGTGCTTGTGAAGTCTTTAATGGGATAGACAGAGAGTTTATATTTCTCTTTTTATTATCCCATAGGGAAGAGTTTATAAAAATGGGAGGTGGTGGAGCACAGCCAAATATATCCAAAGAAAAAATAATAAACACCTATATTCCTTTGCCGCCATTTATGGAACAAAAAAGAATTATAAATGTGGTTAATAAGATATTTGCTCAATTAGATGCAATAATGGAGAGTTTATAGACTCTCCATTATTGCATCAAGATGTTTAAACATAATATTTATAGCTTCTACAATCTTCTTCTGTTGATTATAAGGAGGTATAGGTACTTCTATTGCCTTGAATAGTTTTTTGTTAAGATGCGGAATTGCAGAACCTACCTTATTCTCTCGTAGGGTCTTGCGATGCAAGCTTATTACTTGTAAGACATAATCAGCATTCATTTCATCTGTTATAGATAGCTGCTTAAATGTGCTACCTTGATAGCCATCTATTGGAGTTCTGAATACTTCTCCCGAATTTTCGCCATCAACCAATATCAAAAGAGAATTTGCCGGAATGTATTTGCCTGCCATTAACTTCTTAGCATCACGCTCACCGCGCAAATATTTAACATCAAGATTAATTCTTTCAATGCCACTTTGCTTTTCTCCATCAATTAAATTGCATAAGGTTTGCATAGATACAATTTGCCATCCTTCGGGTAACTGCGTATAATGTCCGATACGTTCTGCTATATTGTTACTGTATTCATTATAAATCAATATAATATGGTAACAAAATTCAAAAATTATTTGGCAAAAACTAATCTTGCTAAGAACACCGTCACCTCTTATGTGTGGACGGTGCAGTATTTCTTCAACCATTATGGAGAAGTGAATAAAAAGAACCTTTTGGCATACAAGGGGTATTTGGTAGAGAACTTCAAACCGCAGACAGTGAACCTGAGATTGCAAGGTATCAATAAGTTCTTGGAGTTTACGAAACAAGAAAAACTAAAAGTAAAGTTCGTAAAGGTGCAACAAAAGAACTTCTTGGAAAATGTAATCAGCGATGCCGATTATAAATTTCTCAAAGCACGGCTTAAAGCAGATGGATACGAAGAGTGGTATTTCATCGTGTGGTTCATGGCTGCGACTGGATCACGTGTTAGTGAGTTGCTCCACATTAAAGCGGAACACATCAAAGTGGGCTATCTTGATTTGTATAGTAAAGGCGGAAAGATTCGACGACTATACATCCCCAAGAATTTACGGACAGAAGCAGAAAAATGGTTGAAAAGTCAAGGCTTGACATCAGGCTATATCTTCCTGAACCGTTTCGGACAGCGTATTACTACTCGTGGAATCGCTTCCCAACTCAAGCATTTTGCCGAAAAATACGGAATGAATAAGGAGGTGGTTTATCCTCATTCATTCCGTCATCGTTTTGCCAAGAACTTCCTTGACCGCTTTAACGACCTTGCTTTACTTGCCGACCTCATGGGGCATGAAAGCATAGAAACCACTCGTATCTATCTTCGTAGAACTGCCAGCGAACAGCAGAAGATTGTGGACAAGGTTGTAAATTGGTAAGTCCATCTCCTTAGAGGCTAGCCCTACGCCTCTAAGGAATTTTCTATATAGTCAAGTTGCTCAAATAATTTTTCAATTTTTGCGACTATGCGTTGCTGTTCTGCAAGGGGAGGAACCGGAAATATCGTATCTGCAACTTTATCAGAATTTAGATTTGTAACGACTCCACCACTTGCAACATTAGTAAATTGTTCGAAAGCAAAAGAAGATGAAAGTAGATGGTACAAGAAGTCTGATGTATACACTTCTCCAATTGGAGAGATAACCAACCAACCGTCATGTATACAACCATCCACATTTAATATATATGGTCGACCAAAGCTCATTGAATTTGTCAAAAGAAAATCTCCTTTATGGACAAATCTTGATTTTTTCATACCTTCAGGACGGATTTTTTCTTTTACTGAGTCAATATACTTTCCTTCCCTTGTTGTGTCGCCAATCTTAATCCAGTTGATTCCATTTTTATCATCGGTTAGGTAATCTTTTATTGGTCGAGGAGAACCACCTCTGGCTATATTGTTTATATCTCCCAACCTACTCCAACACCATGAGTTTGGTATCTCAAACGGTCTCTTCCCATACTGTCCGTTATCACAAGTGATTTCTGCCTTCGGATTGATACGCTTTAGCAACTCAGAAGCGGGTTCTTCATTTAGGTCTTGCTGTACAAGTTTACCTTGAATAGCGAGATCAAGAATTTTATTCTTTGCCTGTTTTATGATAGCCTGTAGGTCATATTTGTTTTCTTCTACTTTGTCTATCAAAGTAAACAAATGTTCCATTTCTATAATGATACGCTGTTGCTCTGAGAATGGAGGAAGTGGTATTTGTAAAGATAACAATAACTCTCGTTTCAATCCAGGTATTAATCCATTGGCTTTTGATATTATATCTTCTATGTTATGCTTTACAACGGCTTTTATGTATTTAATATTGATATAATTTGTATATGCCCTTACCGCTTGTATCTGACGAGCTATATGAGCTGTGCCAATATTGTTAATAGCCATCTTTCCAACACCAGCACCTTTACATACTACGAGTAAATCGTTTATATATGAAAAAACTGAGGGGAACTCTGTCCATCTATTTATAACTAGTTGTTCATTTTCAATATTGCTGGCTCCAATAATATAAGGAACACCTGAAACATTATTATTATATTTTTCTGGTGGAAAATCTTGCCCAGAAACAAGTTCTAAAATTTCCTCTACAGTCGTCCAAATCCAATTATCCGGCACATTAAATGGCACATTCTCATAATGGGGCATATGTATACTAATTTTATAATAACAAACCTCTAAAAGTAAGAACAATAAAAATTTCCTGAAGTCATACAACCTAGAAGAATAGTTTTACATATAATAAAATCAAAATTTTTAATAGTTATCCCTTCCACCAAAGATAAATCCCAATCCTGATTTGCCAGCCGCATTTATTTCTTTTTTCAGGAGAATTTTCTTTATGGCTATCGCCATGAAAATTCACCTGAAAAAGAATGCGGCGGCAAACGGATTAGAATTAAAGGAAAGATTACAGGGATTAACTGCGACCGACGTGACGCATAGCCGTAAACCAAAGGAGGCTATCCTTATATTCCATATATGGCCTCACAAATGCTGTGAAAATACACTTTCCCAAATAACAAAACATAGTCTGCTTATAAAATCCCGAAATAAGACAGGGATTTCAACTCCCTCTGATCTGCATAGTCCTGTGGCTTCGCTATGACATCTGATGTCATATTATGAACTTTGATGATAATCTCTTGTATTCCACAGCCTTCTATTCTATTTTTACCCAACAACTTAAACTAATGATTATGGAGATAGTGAACATAGAAGCCGGCGCATTTATGGAAATGAACAACATATTGTTCAAAATAGAAAAACAATTGAAAGGATTGAACTTTTCCAAATCTGAACTGAATGAATGGTTGGATAATCAGGATGTATGTATTCTTATGAATATATCAGACAGAAAACTATTGTCTCTAAGGCAGAAAGGGCTAATCCCTTTCAGTCGTATAGACAGAAAAGTATATTACAATAAAGAAGATATTCTAAACTATATGAAGAAGAACCTCAAAACACATACTAATAATGGAAATGGGACAGATGGTATTGAATAAGGATAGTAATGAGGTTAAAAGATTTATTGAAGTCATGGAAAGTATATCCAAAATGTTGGATACAAACTCTTTAATCTACAGACCTATATTGGACGGGAACCGCTATATTACAGAACAGGAGTTATCTAAAGTTCTCAAAATTACAAAAAGAACACTCATTGAATATAGAATGAATGGTAAATTGCCCTATTACAGAATAGGTGGAAAGATTCTATATAAGGAACAGGACATTATAGAAATATTGGAAAGAAACAAAGTATTAGCATTTGAATGACATTTCTTAAATCACTAATAATCAAAAACTAAACTTCATGCAAATAACTTGTAACTACTCTAAATAATTATATAAACATTTGGAGGAATAGAACCGAACACTTACCTTTGTAAAGTCAAAGGATGAGTAACGAGAATCTATCGAAAATTAGTGAATTTGGCATATGGCTGATTCAGTGGTTCGGGGATTTTTCCAAAGATATTAAAGTGTTGCAAATTAGGACTTTGAATAGTATTATTCGATTCCTGGTGGCACCACTTTGAAGAAAAGCAAAAGAGAATAAAATCCTGATTTCCAAGCGAAATCGGGATTTTTTGTTTTCCCCCAGCACGCAAAAAACGGCAAAATATTACCGTTCGCGGTGGAGCAAAAGGTGGAGATAAAAGGTGGAGCAAAAATCTCCACCGAATTAGAGTCTTTCTCACTGATTTGCAATGTTTTGCGTATCAAGAAAACGTGGTCGGTTTCCTACTTTTGTCCAAACTAAAAACTGTAGGAAAATGAAAAGAAGTTCATTCAATGTGCTTTTCTTCTTGAAGAAGACCAAGCTGCTGAAAAACGGAGAAGCATCCGTTTGTATGCGTATCACTGTAGATGGTACGCGAGTTGAAAACAACATCCGCAAAAGCATTGACCCGTCTCTCTGGAGTCAGGCTAAGGAATCCGCCAGAGGCAAAAGCCGCAAGTCATGTGATCTGAATGCCTATATCGAAAATGCGAGAATTAAATTACATCAGATTTTTTGTGAGCTGGAAGAACAGAACCAGCCTATAACGGCACGTCTGTTACAGGAAATATTTTTCGGACAGGACAAAGAACCGGAAGCGGTACGCACCCTCATCGGTACCATGCAGGAGCACAATGACCAATGCCGTGCCCTGGTCGGTAAAGACTACGCCCTGATTACCGTTCGCCGTTATGAAAGCTGCAAGCGCTATCTTGCCGAACTTATCAGACAGAAATACGGAAAGGATGATCTGCCGCTGGCGGAAGTCAACGGTGAGCTGGTACGTGCCTTTGAATTTTATTTGAAGACTGAAAAGGAATGTCAGCAGAATACCGTCATCCGTTATATGAAATGTCTGAAGAAGATTACCAATCTGGCACTGGCCAATGGGGTAAGCATTGAGAATGTAGCCAAAATGCTCGGTCACTCCAATATCAAGATGACGCAGCACTATGCAAGGGTACTCGACAGTTCCATTCTGAAAGATATGAATAATGTAAGGGATGTACTTTCAAATTGTCTGTAGCTTATAAGAAGAGAAATTATCCATATAATGGAGGACGGCAGAATTGTTATTCCTGCTGTCCATCCTGATAAGATTCGTATGGACGAAGCCGAACTCGTCGGCTTGTTCAATGTGGTTGCACCGACTTTACGAGCAGCGAAAAGAAGAATATATAAACTTGAGATATTGCTACCATTCACCGTAGAACAACGTATTCCGTTAAAAGAGGGGTATCAGGTAGTCTATAACCTGGAAATGATATTTGCGCTTGCCTTTCAGATTAATACTTATCCGGCACAACAATTACGTGAGTATATAATAAGCAGACTGTTCCAATCTGAAAAGTCAATGGTTATCTGCATGGTGAATGGAAATCATAAGTCATATCTAAAATGCTGATAAATATTGATTTTACTATTTCATGCGGATAATAAGCCGCATTTTTTGCGGTTAATTATCCGCAAAACTGTATATTTGCAGAAAACGGTGATGCCTATGTATATACATGAACATAAAGAATGGCCTTCCTTTTCGTGGAACAAGGAACTTGTCGGTGAGAAACTGAACAAGGTAAACAAAGCTGTCGGTTATCTGATGGGACGCCTTAGTGTAATCGGTTTTAACGATAAGATGTCTGCCGTAGTTGAATCCATCTCTCATGACATCATTGCATCATCAGAAATTGAAGGAGTGGAATTGAACAATGAGCAGGTACGTTCATCTGTAGCCCGCAAACTCGGAGTACAACTACCGAATCCGACCGAATCCTCACGATATATAGACGGAATAGTTGAAATGGCACTTGACGCAACCGTCAATTTCAACAGTCCGCTTACCCATGAAAGACTCTTCGGCTGGCACAACTGCCTGTTTCCTACCGGATGGAGCGGTCCAACGAAAATAGATGTAGCCCGATACCGCAGTGGAGATATGAAAGTTATTTCTGGAATGTTCGGCCGGGAAAAGGTACATTATGTAGCGCCTGCTCCTGAAAGAATAGACGAAGAAATGAATCGATTTCTGGACTGGTTCAATTCAGATGTACATAACGGCTATGTCAAATCGGCGATAGCCCATTTGTGGTTTGTCTGTATCCATCCTTTCGATGACGGAAACGGACGAATCGGACGAGCCATTGCTGATATGGCACTTTCACAGGCTGAAAACTCAAAGATGCGTTTCTTCAGCATCTCCCATCAGATAAACAAAGATAAAAAACAGTATTACGACATATTGGAGAAAACACAGAAGGGAGATTGCGAGATTACTGAATGGATCATCTGGTATCTTGACTGCCTGCTCCGTTCCGTCGAGCAATCCGACGAAACATTGTCGAAGGTTCTTAACAAGGCCATATTCTGGCAAACCCATGCCGAAACAGTCCTGTCCGAACGACAACGTGAAGTCTTGAATTTATATTTGGACGGTTATCCCGGCAAACTGACGGCCAAGAACTGGGCAAAACGTGTAAAGGTATCACCGGATACAGCAGCACGTGATATAAAGGATTTGGTAGAAAAGGGTATTCTGATACCCCAGCAGGGGCGGGTCCGAGACGTATTTTACGGAATCCGGTGTAGTGAGTCTATCATTGTCATCCCCATGCCGGAAGATGTATAATTGTTCATCATACAAGCATAAAGGCTGTGTGACATCGGTTTATCCAGACCGGTACACAGCCTTTATGCCTTTCTTTTATTTACTACTCAAATATTCAATATCATAAAAATATCCTGCTACTGATACATTGGTCAGCAACAGGATATTCCTATTTTTGTTTGAAATAATCAGATTATTTCAAACTTCTACTTCCATTCAAAATATCTTCAGGAATTTCCGCACAACGTGTATATACAGATACATCTTCTGCGTTATCCTTCACAGTCCACTTCATTGTTTCATCAGTCATTTCTGAAACAATGTATTCTTTCAACGGATTATGTGAATAATCATATTCACCCGTCAAAATATATCCCAAATCTTCATCTTCTTCAATTTCAAAAGAGCCTGTAGATTTATGTGAATACATACTTCCCATATTTTCATACATCTCAAAAGTATGTTCCTTTCTATTAAACGTAATATATACATATTGACCTTCTTGCAAGGGTGCCCCATTAAATTCGGTCAACATCCATGTTCCATTCATAGTGGCATACTTTACCTCCTGATATACCACTGGAATCTCTTCGTCCTCACTACAAGCCGTTGTCATTGCCAGCAACGAGACACACATCATAATTCTGAATATGAATTTTACCATATATTCTTATTTATAAAAATTACTATTTTATATCCATACTTATTTTTATTGTCCTATCGGATGGTCGCCCAGAAATACCATCAAGTAAAATACTGAATGATTTCTGCCCCTTCTGTTCAGAAAGTTTTTTTCCATCCAGTTCTACAATCAAGAAGCCTTCTTGTGCAGGCTCCAAAACCTCAGGTTCCGTTCGTAAACTCAAGAATTCTGGAAGGAATCCCTTTACAGCACCAATCTTTAAAGGAGCACTTCCGGCATTAGCGCAAGCTATTCGCTCAACCTTACGCATAGTAGACGTTACAGTTCCCATATTTAGTGTTTTAGCACGTATTTTTAAATGCCCCATGGTATACCTGTAATCCTTCCATAAAGCAGCCGAAGGAGTTACCTTTCCCAAAATAGTCAATGCCGCAACCGGTCTTTTTTCTGAGATACTAGCATATACAAAAGCTCTGGTGTAAATAGTTCCAGGCTGTCCGAACGGATTATAAGTCAATCGAATCATTGCCTTTTCTCCTGGATTAATTATCGGAGAATCTATTTGAGCATTTGTACATCCACATGTAGTCGTAATCTTCGTTACCACCACCTTTTCCGTTCCGATATTCGTGCAAATAAAAGCGAAAACTTGCGGTTTATCATCCTCAGACAGAGTTCCTGCATTTATCTCCATACGTTCAAAACGAAGCATTTCTTCCGCATGCTCAACCAATACAGGATTCAGCACAGCATCAAGCTCCTTTTGAGAAAAGGCTTTCTGTGCCATCAAAGAAGACACAGAAAGCAATATGAACATCCAGATAATTACAGTTCTCATAAAAAACTCTATATGATTAGATTACATCCACCCGTTGCCAGTCGCTTTACGTACTGTAATCACAAATTCTTGTGTCTGTCCATCACTGCTAGTAACAGAAGCTTTGGTGGTTCCTACCTTAGTACCTTTTACCGTCAACTGATTGTTGTTCAAAGAAACAGCAGCAATACTGCTATCCACGACATTGAACTCTGTAGCAGTAACATTTTCTGCATAGACTCTGTTCAAATCTACTACCTCTGTGGCATCAAGGGCTACATATACATTAGGCACACGCATAGGCTGAGCACCGTAGTTACTGCCATCAATATTGTCCAGCACAGCTTGTGCATCTATCAAGCCTCCGATGTTATCTCTATATGCCGGCAAGTTCATTCTCAGATGAGGAGCAGCATCACCTACACTTCCCCAATTCTCCCAATAACTCTTCTCGCCTGAAAGATTGCTACTCAAATCTCTTACCGACGCCAGCAGCAAGTCTTTAAAATCCGCTGCACGATAATGCTTACGCAATTTTGCAGCATAAGACAAACCTAAAGCAGCTACTCCCGACACATGCGGACAAGCCATTGAAGTTCCATCCATATAACCATACCCACTTTGACTTGCTGTAAGATCGGAACCCTCAATAGCTGAATTCGGCATTGTAGAAAGAATAGATGCTTTTTCGCTCTTAAATGCATTAGCATCACCACCAGGAGCAGCAATCAAATTCTTACTTCCACTCGGGCTGACATAATTCGTATAACAAGAAGGTTTTCCAGCCGGATCAAGTGCAGTTACACAAACAAAGTCACCATAAGCTCCCGGATAGCTGACCATAGGAGCGTATTCATTACCTGCTGCAAAAACAGCAATACCTCCGTCAATTACTCCGTTAGGATCGCCAGCATTATGAATAAAATACTCCAAAGCCTCTTTCTGAAGTACTACAGAACTAGACCATTCTTCATCCGAAGTAAAGCCAGGAGTACCCATCAAAGGATTGATACGTCCAGATGAAGCAGACCAACTGCACTGCAAGATTACAGCTCCGTTATCCGCTGCATACTTAATAGCTTTAGCTTGATTTAAGACAGATGAACTACCATTTCCACTGAAAATCTGGCAAGACATAATCTTCACACCAGTTCCAGGAGTTCCATTACCTCCAGCAATTCCTCGAATACCTACTTCATTATTATCTGCAGCAATTACTCCTGCTACATGGGTCGCATGTCCTGTATCTCCTGTTTGCGTATATGAGATATGACCATTACCTGCAACAAAATTATAGCCATATTTGTCACCTGCATATCCATTGCCATCCGCATCTTCATCCGACCCGAATGTTTCAGCAGGATTAATCCACATGTTATTAGCAAGATCCTCATGATTATACATAACCCCTTCATCCACTACGGCCACAATAATAGAAGGATCTCCCTGGCATTTTTCCCAGGCTGTAGCACAATTTACATCGTATCCGGCACGAGCACCCTCAACCACAGTTCCGTCATTTCCTATACCCCACTGAAGTTTCATATTTTCAGCCTGGCTGCCTAATGTTTGAATAGCTTCTCTTGTAGCACTATTCAACCCCTTCGCTTTTTTTGTGGTATCATATCCTCTCTTTATAACCTGATTATATTCCACGGTTGCCACCTCAGAAAGTTTAGACATATCCAAGGCTACCTTATTCAGGTCCATATCCTTATCAAACTTCACCACATACCACAAATGCAAACCATTTTTACGGGTACGTTCTTCGTGACGTTTATCTACAGGAAAGACACGTTCAAAAGTATATGCACCGGCAATATCCAGTATTTCATCTACCGAAGGAATACTAGAACGAGTCTGCACTCCACTGCGGCTTAACATTTGAGCATTCTCAAGTACTTCTTCCACTTCTGGCTTAAATTTGATGAGAAGTTCACCTTCCACTGCCTCGTCAGCCAAGCCAGATATAGGAGCTACCGTATTTTCTTGCACACCCGATTCTAAGAACGTTTCAGAATCAGAGCAAGAAAACAATCCCATAGCACTCACAAGAGCGGCAAAAATATATTTTTTCTTCATCTTTAATCATTTAATTTTCGAACCATGCACCCCCCGGTCCATAACTTAACAGACCGGGAGTTTTGCAAAATTCTATTTTTATATTATTCAACTAAAACTATCTCTAAGAAATTCCTCTTTTAATTCTCTTCTGTAGAGTCATCTGTAATCTGAGGTTTTCTCTTAGGATACATTTCATAATAACTTGTCTTCCCTTCGCCATAATTACTCAAGTTTGTAGGCTCATTACTAAACGTCGTAATAACCTCACCCTTTGTATTCTTAGCTTTTGAAGCCGTAGTACTAAGTTCCTGCTGGAAAATCATAGTAAACGGATCCCAGAAAGTAAGATATGGATGATATAATATCCAATCAGGCAACTTTCCGGTCAAGAAGTTCAAGTTCAAAGAAAGACTCTTCATCTTCGGCCAAACCCTAGGAGCTCCTCCATTTGCCAGCAAATATTTTTCAGCATCCTGAATTGAAATGGTATCCTTATACTCAGCATTCTGGATATAGCTTTCCGTATAAACCTTATCTGCACCAAGAAACTGTTTAACTTCTGCATCCGAAGGCAACTGACCATCAAGCATATTCAAGGACAATGACAAACATTCAAGTTCTTCCCATTTCAGCAATTCTTTGAAATAAGAATTATTATATCCTTCTGCCGGAGTAAGAAATCCTTCTCCAAAACCTGTAGTCCAACGGAAACCTAACTTTTCATCTTTCTTATCTGTATAGGCTGAAAGATCTTTCGTTGTATCATAACGATTGATCTTATTCAGATACAAATTGCGTAAATGCGGGAAATTCTCTCGAGTAATACTCTCAATACCTAAGACTTTCACTCCATTTATAGTACTGCCAGACTTACCCATCACCTCAAAATTGTTACTACTCAAATCCAAAGAGATAAGTGTCTTTCCAAACTCAGTAAAGTTTACCGGCAGTCCCACTAAACCATAAGCACGTACAGTAAGTTTACGCAAGTTGCCATATTTCACCAGGTCACAAATTTCATTTCCCAATACAATATTCTTTAAGAATGTATTAGAGTTTCCTGAAAAAGTAATTGATTCCGCTGTTTTAAGATATTTCACTTGATAGGGAAGCGATTCTTCTGTTTCAAATAAAGTAAACTCTACAGATTTCAAACGACCAACCAGTTCTTCAGGAACTGGAGCAGAATAATTAATCGTTCCGTCTGCTTCTATCTTGATATATTTGTCAGTAGCTTCCCAAAGTTCTACACCTTTCCAGTATCTCATATTCTCACTGGCATCCCAGGCAAACAGACCGTTCATACTGCTGTATATAGAGAGAATAGCCAGAGAGTCACCAGCTCTGTCATCAGTAATTACCGGAGCTGCTTTCTGAGTAACTACCAGTTTTATCGCTCCGTCTCCTTCCGTATCAGATGTTTCCTGCGGAGTAATAATCACTTCAGCTGTACGTGCTTTTTCACTCATGTTGACATCCCAGTCAAAATGCAATTTCAACAAACGCGGACGATCACCATACTCATAATTGGGAGTTTCTTTCTTGTATGTCAGCCATTCTTTATCAACAGTTCCGTCTTCAGCCGGCAAGTTGTTGACTTGCACATCAAAATTCACATTGGCCATCATTGTAACCTCAAAGAAACGCTCCTCCAGTTTTGCTGAATTCTCTACAGAAATCGTTCTGTCTTCTTCACTTACAAAGATACCTTTTGCATATCCCATCTGCATTACTTTTACAGTAGTTGCAGAAGTCTGACCTGCCGCCATAAAAGTAATAACACCTTCGCGCGGCTCTGCCACTACAGACGAGTCTACTAAAACTTCGCAAATAGCCGATCCTTCACCATTGGAAGGACTAAACTTCAACCAAGAACTTTCTGAAGTTCCCTGCCACTTGACATTGCCTTTTATCTCCAGCAATTCGCTACCACCATCGGCCCCGATAGCAATCTCCGTCTTATCAATAGAGAATTCTGACACGACATTGTCTTCTTCCTTACAGGATATCGCCAATACCATGCAGGCCGAAATAATCATTATAGTATTAAAAAATCTTTTCATACATTATTTCTTAAATTATTCCAAAGTCAGATAATCACATCCACGAATATCTTGTGTCGTATCATAAATCAGCAAATACATGCCAGCCTTGATATAAGGACAAACAGATGATACATTAAGAATGAGGTTAGGGTTATCACTTACATCGAGTGTATTGATAAGATACGAAAGTTTTTCTGTCTCAGGAACCTTTCCAATATCATTTCCACCCAAAAGCAATGCACGTAAGCCTTTGTGGTTACCAATATTTGTAGGCCACTCCTTATATACACGGTTACCGTCATCATCACGCTGATTACGCATAATCAATGTATTCAGATAAGAAATATTTGCCAATCCCCATGGGAATGCCGACAACTGGTTTCCGCTTATATCAATACCATACAAGTGTGGCATAGTGGTTCCGTTCAAATCATCCGGAAGTTTTTCCAAACGGTTATTTGATAAGTCAAAGCTTGTCATCATATACACTTTGGCACCCTTCATATCTTCATTGGTAAAATCCTTGATTCTATTTCCACTAAGATTCAGCACCGTCAATGGAGAATTAGTCTTAAACAAATCTGCCGGGAACTTTTCTAGTTCATTGCCAGCCAAAGACAACTCATTCACATTGATTCCTTTCTTTGTAGCAACCTTCTTAATCTTGTTATAAGAGAAGTTCACAGAAGCCATTATATAAATTGAGCTTGCGTCAAATATATCTGGAAATTCTGTCAGTTCATTGTGTGAGAAAGACAATGATTCCACATCGTCCATACCACAGAATATACCATTCTCATCTGTAGCAATACTTGCAATCTTATTATAATCAAAAGTACCCTGAACCAGATTTACATCTTTTCCAAAAGCAGGAAGAGCTGTCAACTTATTGTATATCAAATCAATCTTACCTAACTTCTTCATCTTAGAAACTTCTGCCGGTAAAGATGCGATATTATTATAACCTAAGTAAAGAATCTGTAAAGATTTACCAGCTTCACCCTCGGCCAATGTCTTAATTCCATTTGGGAATGCTGCCGCTAACTGAGGATTCATTGCCATATTCAGCTGGGTCAGATTCTTCATTCTAGCCAGCTGATCAGGGAAAGCTGTCAGGCGAGAACAATTGTAAATTTCAAGGTCTGTACAACTTTCCAAATCACCCAAAGCTTGAGGTAACTCTGCAATAGGTGAATTAGCAATATACAACACTTCAAGCTTCTGTAACTTTCCAATTGCTTCACTGATACCTTTAATGCCGTTGGTCATATCACCGTGAATTACATCCTTAGGCTGTACTATGGATTTCTTGATAGCTGGTTGCCCGGATTCTACCATACAGCGTTGCATCTGCACATCCCAATCCTGTCTGGAATCGCGCAATGCAAAATTATCCATGTAGTCAGAACGAAGTTCTTCAAGAACTGCAGGAGTCAAGCCACCCTTTAAATCAGCCAACGGATTTTCCCCGGGGCGCAATTTATCATTGTGTGTACCCAAAGCCAAACTTTGAAGTTCTGTAAACTCGCCAATCACATCAGGTACCTCTCCTGTCGGATTAAAATCACCAATAGACAAACCTATCACACGGCCATTCTTGTCAAGGCTTACTCCCGGCTGGTCGCCCCACATGTCCACATCTTTATTTTCAAAATCCCAGTTAGTTCCTTGCGGATAGCTTTCACCAACATAAGACCAGTTTTGTCCTCCCAGCTGCTCCCACAAAGTACGAAGATTATAATAATCTTTTATGTTTGCAGCTGTTTCCAATATAGTAACAGGAACTTTTGCTTCCGTCTGCTTGTTATCAGTAACCGTAAATGTAGCCTCACCTAATACCTCATCATTAAAATATTGCAAAAGTTCCGTACGGTTATATGCCGCGTACGAAAGAATCTTGTAATTTCCAGCCTCAGCTGTAACAAGTGTATCAATTCTCCCTACAGAAGTACGATAACCGATACCCTGACCATCAAAGTCTTCTACATACGTTACTTTCAAAGACTTAAACTCCTGGGTTTCCTTCGTATCCATATTCTGTACCTTTATGTCCACTTTATTAATATCACTAAATGGATAAGGTTCAGAATCACTTGCACCACGAGATGCCTGAATATTCTTAATCAATTCAAACTTTACTAGACCTTTACCGATTGCATCCACCAGCAAGTCTTGCATAACAAGCCCACCACTTACAATTGTAAAGGTTGTTTTTTCAGACGGAATACCAGCAAAAATAGGCTCTTTCTCCGCTCTATCGTAAAGATAAAAACCTACCACGGTATATTCACCCGGCTGCAATTCCAGTTTGTCACTACGCAAACCATATTCTGCACTTTGTTCATCATACGCATGCAACATAAGTGTCTGAGAGAAGTCATAATCATTGCTTCTCAACACCACTTTCACTTTATTTGCCTCATAAAGTGAATCAAGTACATTTCCACCTGCACGAGAGGCCTCATCTTTTACATAAGATGCGCTCTTGTACACCTTAAACTGTACATAACCGTTACCGGTCTGAAACACTTCCTTATCATCAGTACAAGCAATATTAAACAATGAAAATAGTGATAATACTATAATAAAATTCCAAATCTTTTTCATATATATTTACTTGTTTTTTAGTGTAATAATCAACACTTTATACGTCATTGAGTATTCTCCCTGAAAAAGAATGACCACGGATTGATTACAAGTAAAATGCAAACAACGTTCAGATGGCAAATCTCCAGTAATCGAATGAACCGGCTCATCACTTAATAAAACACCTTTTTCATCTAAGAATGAGCATTTCTCAAGGAAAATATCATCTCCCCAATCATTTTTCAAAAGAGGCTTTATATCTAATTGTGCTCCTGATTCAACTTCCAGATTATATATTTGAGACTTATCTTGCAAGTAAATATCGCCTCCCTCATTAAACTTATCTTTTAAGTCTTGAGTTGCATTTTCACCAAATCCCTGAGCAACATTTAATTGTGTTTTATTATCACCAGAAATCAACCAAACTTCAGGCAAACCAACAGATACGCTTGCACCTTCCTGATCAAATACCATCACAATATATTCATCACTCACATCCTCAGAAAGATCCGTTCCCTCAGAATTTAACAAAGTATTCATATCAGACCATGTACCTCCATGAGAAAGTTCATCATACACACTTTTAGGGAATACCAGTATATAACCTCTTCTTTTGGCAGATGTATTTTCCTGCACATTACACAACTCCAAATTCCCATGAGCATCATCTTTGATATCAAAGAACGCTTTTGCTCCATCAACTCCATCTATCCAAAGATAGTCTCCATCCTGATAAACAGCCTTCACCACATATTCACTGTTCTTTGCTAAGACTCTAAATGACAATGGGAAAGAAAGTTTTTCAGGTTCGTCATCACCTTCTGTCAATCCGCCTGTCCAGTATTGCAGTCCATCCGTTGAAACACTCCAGTTCCACTTCGTAGAAATTCCTCTAATAACTAACTCATCAGCAGGCAATCCTGTATATTTCACAGGTACATCTGCATAACGATCTTCTCCCTGCATCTTGAAGCGAAAGCTTCCTGTCCATTCATTTGCCAAATAATCATCTGTAATCTCCACGGTAAGTTCTGCTTTCTGATGCATGCCTCCCTTCACTGGAGGATTCTTCACTGCTAACCATTCTGGCAATGAAGCCTGATCAAATTCCCAAGGGAAATTCAACGTAAAGCTCTCAGTAAAGCTCAAAGTGGTACTTGTTCTAGAGAAATTCAGCAATAATGGAGACTCTTCCGTAAAAATTTCACCTTCTTCGCCTACTGCCAGCAACATCTCACCCTGACGAGTCAGTTTTGCAATGACTTTTTCCACATCACCCTGTTTCAAGGTAATTTCGGCCTGCATTTCTCCATAATTCAGCATGTCTTCATTTACAGACACCTGTACGGCTTGCTTTCCTGCCTGCCCGCTAATAGAAGTCATTCCATTAGAGAATCTACACCACAAAGTTGAAGAATACAGTTTCCAATCCATTGAGGCATCAAAAACAATTTCAACAGACTCTCCTGCCTTCACCGAGAGGATTTGTTCTTCTTCCGGGAAAGAAGGAGTCACAGGTGCCCCCTCATCCTCAGAACAAGCCACAACCATCGCAGCTACAGCTATAAGCCACATTTTTGATAATATGTTTATATATTTCATACGTCTATTCTTTTGACATTACGTGTTAATATCCTTGTTTCTTCAGATAATTATATTCCTCTTCAGAAATCCATTCAACTACAGTCGGGTATGTACCTATCGGACCAGCTGACTCATATCCCTCCACATAGAAAGTGTGATACAGCAGAGCAAAACCCTGACATACATTAAAGTATGAAACTGCTCCTGTATAAGGCACAGCCAAAACCATGTCTGTTCCCAATACCGCTCCACCACTAATCTCTGACAACTTGGTAACCGCTTGAGTTTCCATTTCCACCTTGGGTTCAAGGGGTCTCTGCGTATTAAAACTGATTTTCAGGTCCATTCCATCCAAGAAGAAGTCATTAATAATAACTCCGTTCTCTTTTTCCGGATCTTGCTCTACAGTCACCAAACGGAATTCCGTATCCTGCATATAATCCGTAAAGAAATTGGAAGTAACTTTAGCATATCCTATAAAACGCTGAATATCAAACGGGCAAATCTTTACAAGCTGTACCTTTGTTTCATCCCCGTATATATCCCAGATTTTTTCTTGTGGTGCAACCAGTCTCAGATTGATACCCAAAGAGTCTGTATCCTCAAAGTTCTCATAGAAGCCTTTGATTTTTACAGAAGAAGCCAATTCTCCAGCCTTAATGGTAACAGAGTTTGACTGCAGTTCATAGTGTAATCCTTCAATGGCATTACTTCCCTTATCGACTACCTCTACGGCATACGTACGATCATAATCACATGCCGTAGTGGCAGAAACAGGAATATCATAATAGGTCTCTGAGTTTTGTATAGCAATGGTCTGCAACGAATCAGAAAACATTACATAGTCAGGACCTGCATAGGAAACACGGTCTTCGCTACATCCAACAAACAATGTGGCAGCAAAGGCAATTATTCCCAATTTTCCGAAAAATCTTTTCATCGTTATTCCTTTATATTATTCGTTATTTATTACTTTCATTCGGTTCAATGGCAGAGCCCGGCAAATCAAGTTCATGCTGCGGAATTGGCCATACAAACAACGGATTGCCAGCTTCTATTTTCAGACTGCTTCCATCGCTCACACTTTGTTCCTGAGGTTTACGTTCAAAGCCTTTTCCCCAACGTTTCAAATCCTGCAAGCGGAATCCTTCCATAAACAATTCACGAAGACGCTCCTTGTCAATTTCATCCAGCCAGTTTTCTGAAGTCAGAGTAGCAGAACCATACGATTGATAACGTGCCTGGCGCAAAGTAGAAATATCAGCAGATGCCTTTGCAAAGTCTTCTTTCTGGCAATATGCCTCTGCACGAATCAGATACTGTTCTGACAAGCGGAATACTTTCGGCATATTCACATGATAAATACGGTAATTAGAAACAAACTCCATGTTTCCATAATACTTCATCAGCAATGGCCAAACCAAACCATGAGAATATCCGGTCGGCATATCCTGAAAGAAAGAAGCATAACGCAAATCATTTCCCTCATACGTGTTCAGTGCAGCTTGTCCAGGTACATAATCCGGACGATAACTGATCTCATCAAAGTTCAAGAATACCTGTCCCAATGCACCACCATAGGATGTGGGCAAGAAACCTACTTTCCAGATAGTCTCAGTAGAGGCATCATATTTCCACATATAGTCATAATATGACATATCGTTTGTATAGACTGTAGTGGCACTTGAAAGCAGATACAAATCACTGTCTATCAACTTAGAAGAATACTTAATGGCATTATCCCAATCCTGCATATAGAGGTATACACGAGCCATCAGTGCCTGCACCGTAAATTCATTGAAATAAGGTGAATCATAATAGTCAGATGCCACAAGCGTAGTACCTTCATCCGGCTCCATATAATCATAAGCCTTTGCCAAATCATTCAGGACAAACTGATATGAATCATACAAAGAGGCACGCTTCATTTCGCCCGGGTTAGAATAGCTTGATACCAGCACTACACCCAGTTCATCCTTAGCCGTAGCCGGATCGTATGCCTTACAGAAACATTTGATTAATTCTGAATAAGCCAAAGCACGGGCAAAATATACTTCTCCCTTATACGCTTCCAGTTTCTCGTAAGCATCATCATCTACAATGTCATTTTCCCATTTTGCCACTTGTTCAAAGAAGAAGTTACAGTCACCAATCACTTTATAAAGTGAACCGTAAACTGCTTCAATATCTGCATTGGTAGGATTGATGTTCCAGCGCCAGATATCTCCATAAGTATTGGAGTAGCCATTTACAGCATATACCAAATCTGACTGGATATCAGGCAACAAAGTCAGATTACCACTATACAGATAACGACTCATGAAGTCTGAGTAAATTCCCATGACAGCCTGATTGGCTTCTTCCACTGTAGTAATGGACTGATCGGCCAGAATAGCATGTGTAGGGTCCTTGTCCAAACATGAAGTAGAGAACAGCATCGCCGCTACTCCTAATAAATATATTTTAAAGTTTCTCATCGTTGTCTTCAGCTTTTAAAAATTCAATTCTACGCCCAAAGTAAACTGACGTGACATAGGATACTGTGCACGGTATATGTTAGAAGAAAATTCTGGATCAAGTCCAGTGAACTTAGTAAATGTCAATAAGTTCTGTCCTTGTACATACACACGCGCTCCGTTAAAGAATTTCGTACTTTTCAATACACTCTGAGGTAGATTGTAAGAAAGCATCAGGTTCTTCAAACGCAAGAAGGAAGCATTTTCCAGGTAATGCGTATCAAACTGAGGTGTGATTCCATGGCGAGGAATATCTGTCACATCTCCAGGTTCTTTCCAGCGGTCATAAAGCAAACGTTTTGACTGGTTGTAAGAAGTATACAAACCATTACTTTCATCCATAATACGGTCATTGTTGTAAGCCCAACGGTCTGCCATCCAGCTGAACTGTGCAGAAAGCATCAAGCCTTTCCATGAAAGTGTTGTTCCGAAACCACCTTGCCAAGGAGCAATGAAGCTCTTTCCTTCAATCAACACACGGTCTTCTTCGCTGAACACATTGGTAATCTCACCGTCTTTAGTATACCAGAGTGCATCTCCGTTTGCCGGATTCACACCTGCATAACGTACCATGTAGAAGTTTGCTACATCGTGTCCTACTGCATACATGTTTACGTTACTGTCTACATACTGGTCAATTCCGTTATAAAGTTCCGTAAGTTTGTTCTTATTGAAAGAAGCATTGGCAAACACATTCCAGGTAAAATCTTTTGTACGGATAATGTCTGCATCTACCGACAATTCGATACCACGGTTAACCATTGCACCTACATTGTCCCAATAAGATCCGTAACCTCCATCAGCATAGCTTACAGGCACCTGCATCAACATGTCAGTAGTCAGCTTATTATAAAATTCGGCTGTAAAGTTTATGCGGTCAAAGAAGCCCAGACGCAATCCCACGTTAGTTGTCCAAAGTTTTTCCCAAGTAAGATTCTCATTTCCACGCTGTGAAGGTTTAATTCCTGTTTCACCCAGATAGTTGGAACTACCTGTCACCAAAGCCAGATGTTCATAGTTAGAAATAGAAGAGTTACCAGAAGTACCTGTACTGAATGTCAGCTGAGCATTGGTAAGCTAGTCATAACCCTCAAAGAACTCTTCCTTCTTGAAGTCCCACATCAGACCTACAGACCAGAAACCAGCCCAACGGTTGTCTTTACCAAAACGTGAAGAAGCATCTGCACGTACAGAGAAGTCTGCATAATATTTGCCATCCAGGTTATACTCACCACGTCCAAAGAAAGACAGGAAAGCATATTCCGTAGTAGAATCGCCCCATGAAGCTGCAAATGAACCTGACGAAAGATTTACCAGCGCGTCATTGTTCTGCTTGCTTGTAGTAACATTGAAATTCTCAGAATGATAATTCACCCCTTCCTGACCCAACATAAAGTTGAAATCATGTCTGTCTTTCAGGTTAAAGCGATAATTAACCGTATTGGTAATGGTCAGAGTCAGGTCATCTAACGATGAGCGTCCGGCACTACCTAATCCAGCATTCAGAGAATAACTTGGAGTAGAGGTAGAGAAAGCAGTATCATGTGAATAGTCCACACCAAACTGAGAACGGATTGTAAGTCCTTCAATCGGAGTCACTTCAGCAAAAACCGATGAAATCACTTTATAGGTTTTATATGTGATCGGATTGTTAGTCAACCATTCAATAGGGTTTACTCCACTTCCCTTCCAGGTTCCATCATTGGTAGAAGCCAAAGAACCATCTTCATTGTAAGGATTCCAGTAAGGCAACATAAAGTGTGATGCTGAAATCGGCGCATAAATGGCATAATCTCCATCCACAGCCTGCTGTGTTTCCTGATAGGCAAGCATGGTACTTGTTCCCAGTTTCAACCATTCTTTGGCACGGTTCTCTACGTTGGCACGCACATTATAACGACGGAAAGAAGAACCGAAGGTAATACCATCCTGATCAAAGAATCCTCCCGACACATAATAGTTCGTTTTTTCGGTAGCACCATTCACGGCAAGTTCGTAACTCTGGGTAGGAGCATTGTTGTTAAACACTTCATCCATCCAGTTTACGTCTATACCTCTTACTTTATCATAATACTCATCACCGAGGTCAAGACCAATTTCTTTTTCATATTGTATACGTTCTGCCGTATTCATCATGTCCCAGTTGCTTCCGGCCAGCTGTGAGAATCCCCACTGACCACGGAAAGTCACATTGGCATCTCCTACGTTACGTCCACGCTTAGTGGTAATCACCACTACACCGTTTGCGGCACGGGCACCATAGATAGAAGTAGAAGAAGCGTCTTTCAACACTGAAATGCTTTCAATGTCACTAGGACTGATTGAATTAAAGCTTGATGATTCTACAGGCACTCCATCCAAGATAAACAACGGAGTAGTACCAGAGTTAATAGAGTTTGTACCACGAATCTGGAAAGTGGCTGCACGGCTAGGTTCACCAGAAGCTGCCATCACGGTCAAACCCGGTGTCTGTCCCTGCAATGCCTGGTCAAAGCTGGCAGTAGGAACATTTTCCAGTTTCTCACTTTTCACAGTCGATACAGAACCGGCAATGGTACCTTTCTTGCGCACACCATACGCCACGACTACCACATCGTCAATCATCTGTGAATCGTCCAACATTGTTACATTCAGCACACCGGTACGTGAATTCACTTTCAACTCCTGTGTCTGCATACCGATATAAGAGAAGACCAAAGTAGCTTCGCCACCCTGAATCTGCAACTCATAGTTACCATCAATGTCGGTAACCACTCCATTAGTAGTTCCTTTTTGCAAGATAGATACTCCAATCAGAGGTTCGTTGCCTGTCTTCGACACAACGTTACCTTTTACCCGATACGACTGGGCCAAGGCTGACTGAATACCTAACACTGCAAAAAAGAGTAACCAAAGACTAAATCTTTTCATCTTTTGCCTGTTATAAAATAATTAATGATTAAATAAAAAATTTCAGCTAAAAACAAAAATATAGGTACCGGCTCTATTTATGAATACAGCCAGATATAACACCAAAAGGCCTACTTCGCACAAGAAAGTACCTTTCAGAAAAAAATACGAACAACGTCATCTATAAAAGTCCCCTCTGGAACCCAATAGATATACTAAATGAATCTCGCGATTTCACGTTACGAAATAATAAATCTTGATTATTAACGCCAATAATCATATAAAATGAATTTATATTCATGTCTCTCTACCCATATAATAATTTAGGTTGCAAAGGTAAGTAACTATTCAAAATTAATTTTACATATATGAGTAATTCACAAATAAGTTT
>ENA-UOJS01000566-UOJS01000566.1-human-gut-metagenome-genome-assembly--contig:-C74-NODE-566-length-38741-cov-8.183400_pt1 | contig 38741 bp, 34 predicted proteins | sample MGYA00242355_ERZ723902 | MGnify/ENA metagenome assembly ERZ723902
CTTTGTCCGTGTGGGCTTTATTGCATCTTGTACCGATTCTAACCCCTCCAACCCCGGCGCGGGGTTGGATAAGTTTGCGCTCCGCAAGCGTAGGAATTCGCACGAACATTCGGCGCAAACGGGGGTTCAGAATCCCGCCATGATACGGACTTTGTCCGTGTGGGCTTTATTGCATCTTGTACCGATTCTAACCCCTCCAACCCCAACGGGGTTGGATAAGTTTGCGCTCCGCAAGCGTGGGAATTCGCACGAACATTCGGCGCAAACGGGGGTATGATCCCGCTGTGATGCGCGCCGATGGCGAACCACGCGGCGAAGCAATAAATTGGGCTGTTAAAAACATTGAGTTTTTAACAGCCCGGTTTTTATTTTTTATTTGTGCAGTCTCTCCGCGTCCCATTTGCGCAGGATGCGATTTCTGCCTCCGAATTCCGCCCACGTGCTAAGACCGAACATGATCGAAAAATCAAGCAGGAACAGCAGGGTGTATATCGGGTAGACAACGATGCGAGCGCCGTAGGTATAGAAAAGGATTACTACAAGCGCGGCGGCAGTGGCGATGAGATTCCTCTTTATGCTGTTGCGCGTTTTCGTGAAATCGCGCAGCGTTTCCGCTGTCGGCTCTTTGTCCGCAGTGAATTCAAGAAATTCGCGCTTTTCCTCGCCGTCATTTTCGATACGGCGGCAGGCGAGCGTTGCGAGCACCGCGCCGCATATTGCCGCTGATATTATATAACCGGCAAATGTGTTGGCAACGCTTCCGTCTATACCGGCATCAAATACCGCATTGACGAGCGTCACGATAAGATCGTTGATGAGAAACGTTTTGAAGATCATAATGATGATCAGAATTGCAAGCATACGCAGGAAATCGTGCCGTTTGGTGCTCTCTTTTTTCATGATGATAACTCCTTTAATGTTGTTTTTAGATCGTACGGTGCGTTCGCGTTTTTTTGTGTAGCATCATTCAAATTATATCATACAATCGCGTGACTGTCAACAGGCTTTTGCTTGATTTTGCGGATATGGCGTTTTTCACTTTCCCTTTTCGGCGTATATTTTGGCAAGGCCGCCGACGGAAGTCTCGCGGTAGCCCTGGTTCATGTCCTTGCCGGTCTGGTACATCACCTCAACGATCTCGTCGAAGGACACCTTATGCTTGCTTTCAAGCGATTTTGCAAGCATCACGGCGTTGAACGCCTTGATGCTCGCCATTGCGTTGCGTTCGATGCATGGAATCTGCACCAGCCCCAGCACCGGGTCGCAGGTGAGTCCGAGGTTATGTTCAAGTGCGATCTCAGCCGAGCATTCGATGTCGGCGATCCCCAACTCGTATATCTGTGCCAGCGCAGCCGCAGCCATCGAGCAGGCAACGCCGACCTCCGCCTGACAGCCGCATTCGGCTCCGCTTATCGAGGCGTTCTGCTTTACCACATTGCCTACCACGCCGGCTACGGCAAGCGCGTCAAGTATTTCGCTTTCGGTCACGCCGCAATCGCGGTACATGTAGTAAAGCACCGCCGGGACTATCCCCGCCGAGCCGCAGGTCGGCGCGGTCACAACGGTCCCGTTGGCGGCGTTTTCCTCGGCGACCGCGAGCGCGTATGCCGACACCTTGCGGTTCTCGTGGATGAGCGACAGCTCAAATTTTGCATTTTCGCCGTAAAGAACGCGCGCCTTGCGCTCAAGCTCAAGACCGCCGCCGAGGACGCCGGACGCCTTGAGCCCGCGTTCTACGCTTTCCTTCATTGCCGTCCAGACCGCCGCAAGATGGGAATACACGTCCGACTCGTAGTGCCTCACGTAATCCGGCAGCGTCATGCCGCGTGAGTCGGCAAACTTGCGCACCTCGGTAAAATCGTGCTCTGGGTAGACCTCGCGCGAATCGGCAAGCTCATGCCCGTCGATGAGCACGCTTCCGCCGCCGACAGATACCGCGTCAAGAAGAAATTCCGGCTCACCGCCGTCGGTCAGCGAGTATATTTTCATGTAATTCGGATGCGGGATATTCTTTTCGGTTTTGTTGAAGACGATATCGGTATCCGCACCCAACACCTCGCAAAGCACGCGGTCGGTGCCGTGTCCCTTTCCGGTGAGAGCAAGCGAGCCGAAAAGCTCCACGCGGTACCGCCTCTGCCCGAAACGCGCAAGCGCGTTCCGGGCTATCATTTCGGGACCTATCGTGTGCGAGCTTGACGGTCCTTTGCCTATTTTGTATAATTCGCGGAGCGATTTCATTCCGCGTCTACCGTGCCGTCGCTGTGGATCGTGATCTTCATGCCGTCCTTGACATACTCAAGAAATTCGTCGCCGAGGCAGTCGATGACGGGCAGCGGATGACCTCCGAGCCACACGTCCGAGAGCACCGCGCCCGCAGCCGCGAGCGAGTCGATCGGCTCGGAGAAGAGCATACACGCCGGCTGACGTCCCATCGAGCAGGCGCAGTAAAGCACAAGTCCGCCGGTCGTTGAGCCGATGGTGCGCGGAAGGCAAAGCGCCTTGCCGAGCATTTTTTTGCCGTAAAGATCGGGATTGTTCTGGTCGCCGCAGGTGGCGTTTTTGTCGCCGAACTGAAGCGCCTTCTGGAAGGATGCAAGCGTATTGAGTCCGCCGTGAGATACGAGCGCCTCGGCGGTAAGCTCGCCGGCGGCGACAACTCTGCCTTTGAATGTTTTCATTTTACTTTTTACCTCCGGTTATCTCGGTAAGTATTTCATCGTCGGTGTAATAGCGTGCGCTGGTGTAGGTGCGCAGCTTGTTGCTTGAGGTTATCACCGGCATTTTGGTGCTGAGAGGATTGTTCATATACATGAGCGGGCAGATGTAGCTTGTGATAACGCCCGTCTTTTTGAGTCTCGCAGCATACGGAGTCGCTTCAAAGGCTTTAAGCACGCCGGGCGCGGCGGTGAATACGGTGGGAATGACAACTTTTTCGTTGCCTGCCGCCTTCAGAGCGCCTTCGACCTTTTCGGTCCACGAAATGAGCTGATTGAGGCTCATGTGCGGACATCCCATAAAGCAGAGCTTGGGCTTTGCGTCTTTGTTCTTCCAAATGACGGGGTAGCTGTCGTAGACACGCTTTAGCTCCGCGTCATCGATGACGTAGACCTTGGCGTCATCCTTTATCAGGCTCTCGCCGTACTTTACAGCCTCGGGCGTTATGTTTTCAACATGGTAAAGACCGACCGCGCCGTTTGATGCCGTTGCCGCGCCGAGATCCTTGAGATATGTTTTTGCATCGTCGTCCAGCTTGCCGCCGAGCCAGCGGTCAAGCCCACGGATGTAGGGAACATCCTCCATGACCTTCATACCGATAGCCGAGCCGAGAAGCTGAGCCTCCGGCTTTTTCGTCGTCTTTATTTCAACTATCCAGCTTGCGCGTCTGCCTTCATCCTTGAGGAAGCCGAAGGAGGGAACATACCCGACTATCGAGCCCATAAGGTCGATAATGCCGGAGTTGCGGTTGCAACGAGCGCCGAGCACCGAGTTTGCGTAAACAACGGCGGATGATTCCGACCACGACAGCACGTCCCCCATCGCGGGTGTGTTGCCGACCTCATCCATGTAGCAGGTGCAGGTGAACGCATCGTCGTTCATAAGACCGAGTTTTTTGAGCTGTCCCTCATAAAAATCCTGCTTTGTATACATGAATTTGTTGAATACGAAATTCTGAAGGAAGTTTGAGGGCACGTTCGGGTCGAGCGGGCGGGGGTCCGCCGAGAATTTCTGAGCCGAGACCGCTCCCGCATCGATCAGCTGATCCATCAGCGCGTAGACCGGAGCCAGCGCCTTGAGTCCGAATGATGTGACAAGGTGATTGTATTTGCTCGTCACGGGGACCATTTCGTCTGCGCCGAACAGCTCGCCGTAGCGCACGAGCGTCTCCATGACCTTTGCCATAGTCTCACCGCGGCTGCCGTCAAGGATAGCCTGCTGTTCGTCGGTGAGTTTCATTTTGTGATCCATTCTTTGTTCCTCCTTATATCTTCATCGCCGCTTCGTATGCTTCCCATACGACCGAACGGAGATTTCCGACTGCACGGCAGTCGCCTATCAGTTGAACGCCGCTGCGCTTTTCGGTGAGCGGTGCGGGGATGTAACCGGCGCAGCTTATAACGGAATCGCACGCAAGCTCGAAGTCGGAGCCGTCCTTGTCGGCGCAGACGATCGCGCCGTCCTTTACCTCTTTTAGAGCGGTCTCAAGATATACCGGAACTTCGTTCAGCGCAAACCATTCGCGCAGGTAAGAGGAGTTTGCAAGGCAAACGCCCTTTTGCGCCACAAGGTCGTCCTTCATTTCAACGATGATGGGCTTTTTGCCGTGAAGCGCAAGCTCGTACGCGATCTCGCAGCCGGTAAGTCCGCCGCCGATAACGGCTACTGTCTCGCCGACATCCTTCTTTCCAAGCAGGAAATCGCACGCCTCTACCATCTTTTCGTTGCCGGGAACGCGGCGCAGCACGCGCGGCACGGCTCCGGTCGCAACGATCACGGGATCGCCGCCGAAGGCGGAAACGTCCTTCACCTCGTCTCCGAGGCGGACTTCGATATCAAGCTCCTTCATCTGCCGCTTGTACCATGCAAGCAGGTCGCGCAGCTTGCCCTTGTATGACTCGGCGCTCGCGGCTATAAAGGCACCGCCAAGCTCATTGGATTTTTCGTGGATGACCGGCTTGTGACCGCGCAGTTTGAGCACGCGCGCCGCCTCCATGCCGCCTATGCCGCCGCCTACGATGTGTACGGTCTTGGGCGAGGAGGTCTTATCGATGTGGTGCTTGCCCCACTGCATCATCTCGGCGTTGACGGCGCAACGCGCAAGGTGCAGACTGTCGGAAAGGTCCTGGTCGTTCGGTACGCCCTTGTAGTGGCACATATTGAAGCAACCGTTGTGGCAGAGGATGCAGGGGCGGATGTCCTCGGCGCGCCCCTCCATGAGCTTGGTTATCCATTCCGGGTCGGCGAGGAACTGACGCGCAAATCCCGCGCCGTCGAGCTTGCCCTCGGATACGGCGTTTGCGGCAGTAACGGGATCGAGCCTGCCGGCGCAGATAACGGGAATGTCCACAAATTCCTTTATGTGCTCGACATCGGCAAGGTTGCAGTTTTCGGGCATATAGATAGGCGGATGCGCCCAGTACCATGCATCATATGTACCGTTGTCGCAGTTGAGGCAGTCGTATCCCGCATCGCGGAGATATTTTGCCGCGCGCTCGGATTCCTCCATGTCGCGCCCCACCTCTGTATAGTCCTCACCGGGGAGCGCGCCCTGGCGGAAGCCCTTGGTCTTGGATATAACGCTGTATCTGAGAGATACGGGGAAGTCGCTGCCGCAGGCGGCTTTTATCGCCTTTACGATCTCAACGGGGAAGCGGTATCTGTTTTCAAACGAGCCGCCGTACTCGTCGGTACGTTTGTTGACATATTTCAGCGTGAACTGGTCAAGCAGATAGCCCTCGTGTACCGCGTGGACCTCAACGCCGTCCACTCCGGCGTCCTTGAGCATTTTGGCGCATTTTGCAAACGCGTCCACGAATTCGTGTATCTCGTCAACGGTCATGGCGCGCGACGGCACCTTGTCCGACCAGCGGTTGGGGGATGGGCTGGCGGTAGCTGTGATCTTATCAAGATCCATAAACGGCTTGCTGACGGCGCGCAGGAATTTGTTCGTGTAGAGCTTTTCCATCATCTCGCTGATGGTGAAGGAGCGCCCGAAGCCGGCGGTGAGCTGGACGAACAGCTTGGCACCGGTCTTGTGGAATTCCGGCATCCACTTTGCCAGGTCGTCATACATTTTTTTGTTTTTGTAGAGCCACTGACCGAACATCGGGTTGTAGACGGGCTGACATCCGGGCATGACAAGGCCTGCGTTGTTTTTGGCGACTTCCATAATGAAGCGCGCACCGTCGCGGTCAAAATGGTTTTTTTCCATCCATCCGAAAAGATCTGTGCCGCCCATGCTTGTAAGCACTATGCGGTTTTTGATCTCGCATTTGCCGATCTTCCACGGCGTGAAAAGGGAATTTAGTCTTTCATCCATTGGAAAGGACCTCCGTAAAAATTATTCTCGGGCATTGCGCATTTAGCGTTGTTAACATTATAACACATGTGCAGAGCGAAATCAACTGCCGCAATATGTAATTGAAATAAAAAAGGGGCAGGCGCGCTAATGCGCGACTGCCCCTTTTAGCTTACAGCTTTTTTGTATATCGGCACTGTGGGAAGTTTGAACAGCCCAAAAACGATTGCCCCGCATTTGCACCGCGTTTTGCGGTGCGCACTATGAGCTTGCCGCCGCAAAGAGGGCATATATCCGAGGCGTTTTTGGCGACTGGCGGCGCTTCATTTTCCGATCCGTCTGCCGGAGACGGTTCCGGTCGTTCGGATTCCTCGGCGGTCATGACCAGTGCAGGCTCGTGAACGGTCTCGGCGACCGGGGCTTCAGCGTCGGGAGCTTCGGAGGTCACGGCGGGGGCGTCATTGCTATCTGTCATAGCGCGTATGTTTTCGATGTGTTGTGACTTTGTGTCCGCATCGACCTGCGAATAGGGGTACAGAATATCGTATATTTCGTTTATCTTCTCGGCTGACAGCGAGGCGGCAGAGCTTTTTTCGCACAGCTCGTTTACAGTGTCGCAAATCTCATTGCGGTTGATAACACGTATGCCGCTGCTAACGGTCACCTTTTTGAGCGTGCATCTCTCCGAAAACACGATGACCGAGGTTATCGGCACACCGACATCGATGCGATTTTCCAGACAAGTGTCCAGACACTTGATATGTGTGCTGTTCTGCATTATCGGATTGTAGAAGCGTTCCTTTTTGCTGCGTCTTCCGCGCGGAAGGGTCTGATACCAATACAGCTTATCCTCATCGCCGAATATCCACCCGCTGTAATTTTTGCTTTCAAAAACGAATATGCCCTTTTCGCATATCATCAGCAGGTCTATCTCCGATGTTTCGTTTTCACCCTTGGGCAGATACAGATTGAAAAGCAGCCGTGCGCCTTGGCGTTCGTATTTGTGCAAATACTTGTAGGTAAGATATTCGCCATACCTTCCGGTATCGCGTATTACGGAATAATAGGGCAGATGTGTAACACGGTGATACGTGCTTCGGCTATACAATACAAGGGTCACTGCGGTTTTTATTCCATATGCCGCAAGAACGGTCACCAAAGGAATAAAAATTATCGGGTTGGTGAGTAGCTTTAACAATGCTAAAAACAATTCTTTCATGTCAATGTGTCCTGTTGCAGTGTTTTTTCTATAATATATTGTAGCATTATTATACCACGCCGTAAATGAACTGTCAATCAAAAGCTGCGCAACGGAAATCATGATCAAAATAAAAACATACGGTCGCCCGGCAAGTGGCTCGGCGACCGTATGCTTTTGTTTTGTATTTACAATACCCTCGAAAGAAATTCTCTTGTCCGCGCTTCATGCGGATGGACGAATATCTCGTCGGGGGTCCCTTCCTCACAGATGACACCGCTGTCCATGAATATAACGCGGCTTGACACATCGCGTGCAAATGACATTTCGTGTGTGACCACTATCATCGTGAAGCCGGAGTCGGCAAGCCGGCGCATTACGCCGAGTACCTCGCCGACCATTTCGGGATCGAGCGCGCTTGTGGGTTCGTCGAACAGAATGACCTCGGGAGACATCGAGAGCGTGCGGGCTATTGCCACGCGCTGCTTTTGTCCGCCGGAAAGCTGACGCGGCTTGGCGTTGATGTACTGCCCCATGCCTACCTTTTCAAGGTATTCCATTGCACATTTGCGGGCTTCATCGCGGCTTCTTCCAAGCACCTTGACCTGACCTATCACGCAGTTTTCAAGTGCTGTCATGTTGTTGAAAAGGTTGAACTGCTGGAACACCATGCCGACCTCGGCACGGTAGCGGCGTATATCCGTTTTGGGAGACAGTATGCTGTTGCCCTTGTAGAGAATGTCGCCGGAGGTGGGCACCTCAAGCAGGTTGATGCAGCGGAGCATGGTCGATTTTCCTGAGCCGGACGAGCCGATAACGCTCACTACCTCGCCGCGCATTACGGAGAGGCTTATGTCCTTCAGTACCGCATGGTCGCCGAAGTCCTTTTTGAGGTGGTCTATCCGGATGATTGGGTTCGTTGCTTCAGTCACGTGGGATCGCCTCCTCTTTTTTTACGTGTATCTCGGCATTGGGGTCGCTCTGTGAGCCGAAGATCGTGTAGTTTTCCTTGCCGTCCAGCTTCTTTTCTATAAAGCGGAGCAGACAGGTGACGCTGAATGTAAGTATGAAATATACCACGCAGACCACAAAATAGGTCTGAAAGGTCTGGAAATTCTGACGCTTGATTATACCTGCAAAGTAGTAAAGCTCGGTAACACCTATAACGTTCAGCACCGAGGTGTCCTTTATATTTATGACGAACTCGTTGCTGACCGACGGCAGGATGTTGCGCACTACCTGCGGCAGAATGACATGCAGCATGGTCTGGCTGTGGCTCATTCCGATAGACGTTGCGCCCTCAAACTGACCCTTGTCTATTGAAATAATGCCGCCGCGGACGATCTCCGCCATATAAGCGCCGGTGTTTATGGAAACAATGAGGATACCCGAGGGGATGAGGGGCAGGGTGTTACCGCCGCTTGCGAAGGCGTATCCCCAGTATATGACCATTGCCTGGACCATCATAGGCGTGCCGCGGAAGATCTCAACGTAAACCGTGATGATGGCATCAATCACCCGGCGCAGTATGCGCATGCCGAGGCTTTTGGGCTTGGGCGCGGTGCGTATCATGCCGGTAAGCAGACCGATAAGAAAGCCCGCTATCGTTCCGACAAGGGATATCAGCATAGTTATGCCGACTCCCTTGAGTATAAAGCTGTGATACTGTCTGAGGATATCCCAGACATCTGTAAAGAATGTTCCCATTATTTCTTCTTGTAGATGATGACGAGGTTGGAGACATAGTACATATCGGTAAAGTCAACCTTTTCCTCGCGATCGGGGGTGGGGCTCATGCCGGCGACGATAGCGTCAACGGCGCCCGACTGAACGGCGGGGACGAGAGAATCCCAGTCATATGCATAGACCTCGAGCTTGAGGCCGAGCTTGTTGGCAACATAAAGAGCTATCTGGACATCGTAGCCGTTGGCGTATCTGCCCTCCATCACCTTGCCGCCTTCGCCGTAGATCGGAACGGCGCCGAGGGAGGGAGTGTTGAGGTCGGTCCAGTTGTAAGGCTCATAGGCGCACTCCATGGCGATCTTGAGCGTTCCGGTGGGAGCGGCGGGAGTCTCGGAGGTGAGAGCGAGCGACTCGACGGTCTTGCCCGCGGAGATATCCGCCATCTGGAGCATAAGGGCGTATCTTGTCTCCTCGGAAATGGTGGCGAGGACTGCGTTGATCTGTGCTCTCAGCGCCGAACCTTTGGCAAGTGCTATCGCAACGCCGGTCTCTTTTTCGGTAGCGGTAAATCCGGTCTTGTTGTTTTCAAGGCGGAGGTAGTCAAGCTCGGTGTTGGCGGGGCAAATGGCGAGAGCCGTAGGCTCCTCGGCGATATAGCCGTCGATAGCGCCGCTCTTGAGCGCGGTGAGCAGATCGGCAAATTCGGGATATGTGTCGGCGGTGTTGTTCTTTATCTGTTTCATCGCTTCGGCGTGGAAGGTGCCAGACTGCGCCGCGATCTTGGCGCCGTCAAGGTCGGCTATCGATTTTGCCGTGCTTATGTCCTTGCGCTCGGAGGCACAGGAGGGGAGGAAGGCGAGCAGTGCGGCTGTCATGAACAGCGCGAGGATGAGCGAGAGTGTTCTTTTCATGGTTTTATTCCTTTCATTAAAACAGAATACAGAGAAATACAGAAAGACCGGGGCGAAAAGCTCCGGTCCTTCAATAAATAAAACGTACCGCAAATAAAAACGGAATACGTTGATATTATCTCTGCCGATAGCTCTCCGCTTGCGCGACAGTCGGACGGATATTATCCGCACGCCCAGCCTGACGGCTCCGCGGCGGAGTCCGGCTTCGGCAAAGATCCCTTTCGCGCACCGTCACTGACCTGCCGCGGTCTCGGGTGAGCTACTTTTGATCCTTGCGCCTCTATCTTGACCTGTATTATATCAGAAAGTGCGGGCGATTGCAATAGTTTTTTTGAATTTTTCTTAAAAACGTGAATTGCAACAACAAAGTGTGGCTTTATGAGCCGTAAAATGGCGCAAATAAACACAAGGCAGAATTTTCTTTGTATAAAAAACGCGATTTGTCGGCGAAAAATCAAAAAAAGTATATACAAACACGGTCGTTTATGATATAATTAGATGTGTATATGCCGATTTTTACCGATGTGTGCCACAGCACGCACGGATGGCAGGACACGGCGGCGGTATATCCCGCCGAAAGGCATGGAAGTAATGTATCAAAAAAACAATAACGGAAACAGCGGCAATCAGAATAATAACAAAAACGGCGGCAGATACGGCGGACGCCGTCCGCTGCCCCCGCGTCCTTCGGATGACGAGGCGGTGCCGGGAATAGTCTTCGGCAGGAACGAGGTGCGCGAGCTTTTGCGCTCGGGGCGCTCCGTTGATAAGCTGTTCGTCAGACGCGGCGAGCTTCAGGGCTCGGTCAATCTTATAGTAGGTGAAGCGTCGGAACGCGGTATACCAATAATAGAGGTAGAAAAGGAAAAACTCGACCGTCTCTGCGGAGGCGGAGTTCATCAGGGTGTTGCCGCAATGGCGGCGGAAAAGGAATATTGCACGGTTGAGGATATTCTTAATATCGCCCGCGAGCGCGGAGAAGCGCCGTTTATCGTGATCTGCGACGGCATTGAGGACCCGTACAATCTCGGCGCTCTCATACGCTGTGCTGAGTGCGCCGGAGTTCACGGCGTGGTTATCCCCAAACGCCGCTCGGTCGGACTTACGCCCACCGCGGCAAAGGCGTCGGCTGGCGCGATTGAGCATATGGCGATAGCCAAGGTCACAAATATCGCGTCGGCGATAGACGACCTCAAGGAAGCCGGAGTATGGACATATGCGGCGGAGGCGGGCGGCGATGATATCTACACGACAGATATCGACCGTCCGGCGGCGTTCGTCCTCGGCAGCGAGGGCAACGGGGTCTCCCGCCTTGTAAAGGAAAAATGCGATTTTGTCATTTCGATACCTATGTACGGCAAGGTCAACTCAATGAATGTTTCCACCGCGGCAGCGGTGATTCTTACCGAAGCGGCGCACCGAAGGCACGCCGGTAAATGAAAGGTACGGTGAAGCAGGATGTCAGAAGAAAAGAAAAAACGGCTGCCTCTGACTGAAAGCGGCGACGGCACAAAAAGTGCCGCCGATCTGCCGCTTGAAAAAGAGGATATGATACTTGAGGATATCGCCGAGGAGAGCGACGCGGGGATATCCGACGACGATTATTCGGCGATACTTGCGGGTATACTTGCGCAGGACGCCGTAACGGTCCCGCCCGAGGAGACCGCACAGGCGGAGGCTGTACCGGAGACTGCGGAGACCGCGGAGACCGCGGAGACCGCGGAGGAAAAAGCTCCCGCGGAGACCGACGGCGCTTCAAAGGCACAGCATGGCAGCGGGGAATTGCTCAAGAAGATACTGTCCTTCAAGGCGGCGCGCAGTGAATCCGCGGACGAAAAGGCAGCGGAGAGCGATCCCGCTCCCGCAAAGGATGACGCGGACAGCGGCGAGAGCGCCCGCACGGTCGATGTCGGAGCCAATACCGATGTTTTTGAGGATTACGAATATGTGAGCAACGGCAACAGCGCCGATTCGGATGATAGCGCCGAGTCGGATGCCGATGATGCGAGCGCCGAAACCTCCGACGAGTCTGGTGCGGAAAATGCTGGCGCAGAAGCATCGGACGCTTCCGAAGCCTCCGATGAAGATGACAGCGATCTTATGGTGGCGCTCGGTTACAGCGAGGGCAGTGAAGCGGCAGAGCGTGCTTCGCGCCGCAACAAGGACGAGCTCAAGCGCCGCATCGGCGATACAGGCTCCGATTACGTAGGCGCTTTCGGCTATCGCGGCGAGGAATACCGCTCGAACGAGCAGACCGATGCCGTTAAAAAGGCATACCGCAGCGACAGCCTTTCAATGATACTCCGCGCCGCCGGAACCGCAATATTTGCGCTTGTGATAGTCATTTATGAGCTGTTCGGCAAAAAATTCGGCGGAGCCATCAGCGCTGCCGATTATCCCGCAGTCCACATACTTGTCTCGCTTCAGCTTTTGCTGCTCGCGGCGGCGTTTTCGTGGCGTCAGCTCGTGCGCGGCTTGGTGGGAATATTCCGTTTTGAGCTTACACCGCATTCGGCGGCTGCCGCGGCGGTAGTATCTGTGCTCGTTTACGACGCGGCTCTTGCCGTCGCCGCACCGGACAGCTTCACGCTTTACAATATCCCCGCGGCGTTCTGTCTTGTCATGTCGGTGGTTTACGATATACTTGACCTTGAGCGTCAGGTCCGCGCCTTCAACGCGCTTTCCGGCTTTGAGACCTGCTGCACGCTTGAGCGAGCGGATCAGGTAGAGCTTGCCGCCGCGCTCGGCGGTTCATCCTCCGCAGGTAAGGAAGATGCGAGGATAACCACTGCGATGCGTCTGCGCCGCGGCAATTTTGCGGAGAACTATTTTAAACGTACAAACAAAAAGAATCCCGCTCTCCGCGCGCTCAACTATGTTATAGCTCCCGTTATGGCGCTTTCTCTTGTTGTGTTCCTTATCTCGCTTGCGGCGGGACGCGGCTTTGTCCCCTCCGCAAATACGTTCACCGTAATGGTACTCATCGCAATGCCCGTGTTTACCATGGCGGGACTCATCTACCCCTTCTGCGATATGGCAAAGAATCTTCTGCGCCCGACCGAGGTCCTTCTCAACGAGGCGGAGGCTGAAGAGTATGCCGGAACCGATGCCGTGATCTTCGGCGAGGATGATGTGTTCGGTCCCCGTTCGCTCCTTATAAAGCGTATAGGTCTTTGCGGCGGAGCGATGGCGAGCGACGTTTTTGAGGTCCTTGAGGGCGCTGCGACCGTGTTCGACAAGGTCGGCGGCGTTCTGGCTGGCGCTTTCCGCCGTGCCGCAGACAGCAGCATAGGCGGCAACGGTACCGATGTCGGTGCGGCTGAGATCAAACGCTTAGGCGACGGCGGTATAGCAGCCGAGGTCGGCGGCAGAAAGTATTTTATCGGTAACGAGAGCTTTATGACTCTTTCCGGCATTGCCGCTCCCGTTGACCGCGACGACCGTGCCTTTGCCGAGAACGGCGGCTCTGCGGTCATGTATATTGCCGTGGACGGCGAGGCCGCACTCAAAATGTACATAAGCTATATAGCCGACGAGGAATTCCGCGGACTTGTCACAACTCTTTCCGACCGCGGCATACGCCCGGTCATGATAAGCAACGATCCCAATATTGACGACGCTCTTATGGCACGTCTTCTGGGACAGCTCAAATGCCCGCTCAGAGTCATCCGCTCCAACTCGGAGACGGAGGGCGGCGAGAACGGCGAAAAAGAAGAAAAGACCGCAAAGGATTCGGTCGACGCGGGACTTATTGCCGACGGCTCCGACTGGACCGCGCTTGTCGGTGCGCTGCCCGCATGCGGCAAGCTCTGCCGTGTGTCAGAGCTGAATAACCGTATAAGTCTCGGCATTATAGTGATGAGCGTTCTTCTTGCCACATTCCTCGGTGCGCTCGGTATATTGGGCGGAATGCACTCGGCATATGTGCTGCTTTATCAGATAATCTGCCTGCTTCCCGCCGTGATAACCTCCAAGCTCATGCTCAACTGACAAATAAAAAAATACGCGGGTTGGCGCTTATGCGTCAGCCCGCAAACAGTAAATCAAAAAAAGGACGGCATTCAATGATACCTGAAGCAATACTGCGATCGGTCTCCAAGCCCGGAAGATATACCGGAGGAGAGTACGGTCAGATAATAAAGGACAAGGAAAAGGTCAAGGCGCGCTTTGCGTTCTGCTTCCCCGATTCATACGAGATCGGTATGTCGAATCTCGGCATACGCATTCTTTACGGCGTGCTCAACCGCGAGGAGGACATCTGGTGCGAGCGCGTTTACGCTCCGTGGGTTGACATGGAGGAGAAAATGCGCGAATATAAGATACCGCTCTGGGCGCACGAGAGCGGCGACCCGATAGCGCAGTTCGATTTTGTCGGTTTCACGCTCCAGTATGAGATGAGCTATACAAATATACTCAATATGCTCGATCTTGCCGGGATTCCGCTGCGCTCCGCCGACCGCACCGATGATATGCCGCTCGTTATAGGCGGCGGTCCGTGCTCATACAATGCCGAGCCGGTGGCGGATTTCTTTGACCTCTTCAATGTAGGCGAGGGCGAGGAGATGTTGCCCGAGATAGTCCGCCTTTATATAAAAATGAAGGAGGACGGCAGCTATACGCGCCGGGCGTTCCTGCACGAGGCGGCAAGGAGCATTGAGGGCGTTTACGTGCCTTCGCTTTACGATGTCACATATAACGACGACGGAACGGTAAAGGCGTACACGCCGAAATATCCCGACGTGCCGAAGACGGTGCGCAAGCGCATCGTCAAGGATCTTGACACGATGTTTTTCCCCGACAAGCTCGTAATGCCGTATCTTGAAACGATCCAGGACCGCATCATGCTTGAAGTGTTCCGCGGCTGTATACGCGGATGTCGCTTCTGCCAGGCGGGCATTATCTACCGTCCGGTGCGTGAAAAATCGCCGGAGGTGCTTTGCAAGCAGGCAAAATGCCTCTACGAATACACGGGATACGAGGAAATATCGCTCAGCTCACTTTCGATATCGGATTACACAAGGCTGCGTGAGCTGACGGACGGGCTTATTTCGTGGACCGACGACAAAAAGGTCAGCCTGTCGCTCCCCTCGCTCCGCATAGACAGCTTTACGCGCGAGCTGATGGATAAGGTGGCGTCGGTGCGTGCGTCGTCCATAACCTTTGCGCCGGAGGCGGGCACCCAGCGCCTGCGCGATGTTATAAACAAGAACGTTACCGAGGAGAACCTCATGAACGCCGCGGGTATCGCGTTCTCGGCGGGTAAGGATCAGGTCAAGCTGTACTTCATGGACGGTCTGCCGACCGAGACCGAGGATGACCTCGCAGGCATTGCTGCGCTCGGCAAAGCCGTTATCGAAAAATATTATGCGACCCCCGAGCGCAATAAGCGCCGCCAGCCGCAGGTGACCGTCAGCGTTTCCTGCTTTGTGCCGAAGCCGTTCACGCCCTTCCAGTGGGAGCCGCAGGACACGCGCGAAACGCTTGAGGAAAAGCGACTTTTCATACGCTCAAAAATAACCGACCGCAAGATAAAGTTCTCATGTCACGATTCCGGGACCTCACGCATCGAAGCGGTGCTGGCGCTCGGCGACCGCAGAGTCGGCGCGGCGCTTGAGCTTGCCTGTCGCGAGGGCTTCCATTTCGACGCGTGGGACGAGTTCTTTGATTACGATAAATGGATAAGCGTTTTTGAACGTTCCGGCATCGATCCCGCGTTTTATGCCAACCGCCGCCGCGATACGAGCGAGGTCCTGCCGTGGGATGTCATTGACTGCGGCGTGACGAAGGAATTTCTTATCCGCGAGCACGATAAGGCGCACGCGGGCATCACAACGCCGAGCTGTCGCGAGCATTGCTCCGGCTGTGGCGCAAACCGACTTGGAGGGGAGAGGGCAGTTTGTCCGAGTCTGCAAAAATGAGCGGAATGAACGAAAAAAACGAAAAAAACGCGGCAGTCGAGCCGCGTATAGTGAGACTTGGCTTTACAAAGCACGGTCCGATAATATTCACCTCACACCTTGATCTTCAGCGCACGATGATGCGCATTCTGGCGCGCGCCGATCTACCGCTGTGGTACACACAGGGATTCAACCCGCATGCAAAGCTGGTGTTTGCACTGCCGCTCCCGCTCGGGTGCGCAAGCGAGTGCGAGCTGATGGATATCCGTCTTGAGGGCGATATGCCCTGCGAGGAGATACTGCGCCGTATGCGCGGCGCGACCGTTCCGGGACTGGAATTCACCTCCTGCTATCCCGCAAAGGAGAAATTTGCGGGCATCGCATCGGCTGATTATACTATCACTCTTCGGTTGCCGGGCGCAGGCTCTGTGACAGAGCGCGAGCTGGCTGACTTTCTTGCGGAAAAGCCGATAATGACGGTCAAAAAGACAAAATCGGGAGAGGCAGAGGTGGACATCGCGCCGCTCATTCGTGCGGCAAGCGTCAGCCGCGGCGACGGCAGCCTTGTTATTGATGCGCGTCTTGCCGCCGGAAGCACAGATAATCTGAGCCCCGAACTGCTCATGAGCGTTATACTCGCACGCTTTGGCGTGCGCGCACGCCGCTCGTCCGATGGCGCGGATTATTCGATAGTGCGCCGTGAGATATATGACGCGGAAGGGGAAAAGTTCAGATAAAACCGAGAGCTGCGGCAACTCCGAGGTCATGCATTAAAGACCGACTTTGAAATATTCGGGTGTCCTGCGTGCGTTTGCGCGTCGGGCACCCGGATGTTTTTTTATTTTTTTGCACTTTTGGTCGTCAGACTGTTTATTCCTCTTATCACCGCCGCTCCTATGAGAGTGCCGGCGGTGTTGAGTATGACATCATCTATCTCTGTGACTCCGACGTCAAAGACTAACTGGAGCGCTTCTATCGCTATGCTCACAGCCGCACCGATGAGGACGACCGATATCACCCGCATTTTTGTGCGATACGCAAGATATGCGCCGAGTGGGATGAAGGCGGCTATGTTGCCGAGCAGCAGACGGAAGAAATAGTACGCTCCGCCGCGGCGTATCACCGAAATGAGATTAGCGAAAACCGTGAGGTTGAGCGAACCGCCGAGCATGAAGCTGTCGAGTGAAAAGCCGGCGCGGAACACCGTGAGCTTCAGCAGCAGTGCAAGATAGGCGGCAAATAATATGTCAGATGCAATGCGCACGCTTATCGGAGAGCCGCACGCCGGGGCGGTGCGTTCCTTGGATGCCCGGCCGTTCAATGTGCGGTGCTTTCCTCGGCGGTCTTGCCCTCAGTGAGACGTTCTATGAGCGCGAGCGCTTCCATGTCGCGCAACGGACGCGCCGTGTATGTAAAGTATGTGACGCCCTCCTCCGATTCGGCTTGTGCGGCGTCGGCGGCGGTCACGTAGTACCAGTTTCCCGTCTCGTCCATGTGGTAGAGCCGTGCGCCGGAATCAATGCCTATCGCGCCGTCTCCGCGGTACTCCCACAGCTTGTATTTTGTGTATTTACCTTTGTATTTCTTTGTGCTGAACACTATCGGCATATCGTCGTCATCCGTGACTTTTTCCGGATCGGTCAGCAGGTCGAGCGACAAAAGCAGGGATATTTCATCCTTCACATCTGTCGTGCTTTTGCCGAGCTTTATTTTGTCGGGCATTCCGGATGTGTCGTCCCCAAGCGGCTTCCCGGTTTTTGAAAGAAGGACCAGCTGTTCACCCTCGGCGGCGTAGCAGAGATAGCCGAGGCTGTCGCCTTTTACAAGATACAGCGGCGCGCCGTAGCGCGATGAGCCGATCTTTCCGAGATATTTGCCGACCGAAAAAAGACGCTCGCCGACCTTGCCGACGGGGAGGTAGACCTCCCCCTTGTATGTTATGCCGCTCATGTCGTCATCCCACTCGGCTACCACGGGATTTTTTATCCGCGTGGCTGTCCATGCTACGAGCGTTATGACAAGAGGAAGCAGTATCAGAACAGATATTATAATAAGTGCGCGTTTTGTCATATACCATCCGCCTTTCGTTATGTAAAAACTGTACAGCATAATATTATATCAGCAAACCGCCCGGAGTTCAAGCACCGGGCGGTAAATATTTTGCCTGCGACCCAAAAAGTCAGTCCTCCGTAAGCATGCCTTGCACCGCACGGCGCGCGCGTATGCGCGGAAGCGTTTCGCAGAAGATGTTTTTGGCGGGGTCGCCGTTTGTCCTTTGCCATACGTCAAGACGGCGATCGATGATCTTTTTAAAATTTTCCGTGTCCGGTCTGTCCTCGAGAGCGGTCCTGAGACGGACGAGCGCCGGGATAGCGGAGTCGCTGTATTCGTTGCTGAGCGTCTCCACGTCAAGACCGAGAGTGCCGGCGATGTAACGGTCAACATTGTACTCCGCAATGATGCGGTCGGGGTCCGAGAGCGCCAGTGCGCCGAAAAGCAGTACGAACACCGCCAGCAGTGCGCACACGGCATTGAAGCGCGGCGCGATCTCCTTTATCAGAGCTATGAGGAAGCCTGCGGCGATCAGTATCATGAACCAGGAGGCGTAAACGCGGAGCCTTGTCAGACCGTAAGCATTGATGTAAAGCGCCATTTTTGAGAGCGCGGTGGCAACGAGGATGAGTGTCGATACGGCAAGAAGACCGATGAACACACGCATTACCGGACTGTGGCGGTCCGAGTTCCGGCGCTTTGTGAATGCGGATATGACAAGCATCACGGCGGCGTTTATGCCCGAGACCGCGCAAAGTTCGCCAAAGCCCTCGCGGGCGTATTTGGAATAGATCTCAACTCCCTCGGGTAGTCTGCCGGAAAATGCCGATACATAGTAGTTCCACTGTGAGATAAAGAATACCGTATAAACGATAAGCAGGGGGAGCAGGGCAAAGCAAGCGGTGGTCTCCGGCGCAAATTTTGCGCTGTCGGAAAATTTGCGGCAGGAGTCGGATGACATATATTTTTCGTTTTTGCGGTCGATGCCGGAAATGAATGCTCCAAAGCCGTATGCGGAAATTGGAATGGCGAACAAAAGCGCGACCGCGCGGTCAAGGATATCGTCCGACAGGAATTTGCCGATTTTGGCACCTATGCTGCCGAACGCTTCGTCATACGAAAGCAGAACGATAACTATCGCGGTGGGAATGATCGCGGCAAAAAGTCCGAGCGCGGCAAAGCCGACCTGACTGCCGCAACGCTGCGGCGTGCCGTCCTTTTTGCGGAGCGGAAGGAGAGAGGAAAAAGCAGCCCCGAAGGAGGCAAACGGCATGACGACGGTGGCTTTCAGTACATCGTAGAACAAAAGCCCGCCGGCTCTTGCCTCAAGTCCGCCGCCGAATGAGAACATTATCCACAGGAAAAAGCATCCGACAGCCCAAGCAAACGCAAGAAAATGAATGAGTCCGTTTGAGGAAAGTAAGAAAGAGAGCGAAAAGAGCATTGCCGACGCCACGGTGAATACCGAACGGCGGTTCTGCCGTGTCTTGCCGGAAATACGCATGAATATCCCGCCTGCGACGTACATTCCAATTATCAGGAGAAAAGCGCCGAGCGGACGGCTGTATGCGGGGAACATCCTGCAGTATATATATGCCGCCGCTATGGCTATCCATGCAAATACTGTTTCGTGTATCATTGTCTCGCGGCGCGGAGCCGCGGCAGGGACCGCCTGTTCCTGTACGCGGTCTGTCGTTTCATTACTGTTCATCTTCAGTCTCCTTTGCTTCGTATTCGAGAATATCCTCTACGCGGCAGTCGAGCGCGCGGCATATGGCGTCAAGCGTTGAAAAGCGTATCGCTTTTGCCTTGTTGTTTTTCAGTATCGACAGATTTGCCTGCGTGTTTCCCACGCGGTCGGCAAGCTCGCCAAGCGAGATCTTGCGCTTTGCGATCATAACATCAAGATTTACCGTTATCATCCGAAGCCTCCTCAGATAGTGAAATCGTTCTCTTCCTTGAGAGCGACGGCTTCTTCAAATGCATTCTTGACGATCCTCAGGCAAAGCCCGACAAAGAAGGCGATAAAGGCAACGGCGGCGGAGACATAGAATTTCGGCGCCAGTGCCGCAAACAGAAACGCGGCGGCAATACAGCCCCACGATACGGCGCGTATGCGCGCCACGTTTGCCGACGAGAATACCTCTTCGCGCCTGATGGCGAGAAGAAGCGAAAGCAGTACCGTATCACACGCGGCGACATCGGCGAGTATGAGGTACGCTACGATCAGTATAAATGAGTGATGAAGGTAAAACGGCACATCTGCCATATCGCCGCGTATCCCGCAGAATGCATCAACGATGCGCGGCATAAAGATGGCGGCGACCGCCACGGCTGCAAGAGTGATCGCAGACATAATAAGTGAGATAGTGCACGAGGCACGTCTTCCTATCCTGGGCATATTTTTTCCTCTTTTCCTTTGTTACGGCGGAATATTATTCCGTATTCTGCATACAGTATATCACGCCGCAAATCGTTTGTCAATAGCTTTTTATCGAAAAACGAAAAAAATTTTCGGTTTATCGATCTATGGGAATGCATTTGCGGCGCGCGGAGGAGAAATGCTCCGGCTATTGACACGCGGGCTGATTTATAATATAATAATACATCATAATCAGTGACGTGCGCGCATCGCCGTCACGACCATCGGAGGATTTATCATGGCATTCTGTTCAAAATGCGGCGCCGAGATAGATGAAGGCGCAAAGTTCTGTCCCAATTGCGGTGAAGCCACGGGAAGCAATAAGACTGACGGCAGTGCAAAAAACGAAACCGGAAAAGGAACCGAAAACGAGTTTGAAAAGATCATAAACACACCCGATACGACCGAATCGTTCGACCGGGACGACATTGCCAAAAACAAAGGCATGGCGGTCCTGTCCTACATATGGATCCTTTTCATCATCCCGCTTTTTGCCGCCAAGGATTCAAAATTCGCGCGTTTCCACGCCAACCAGGGACTTGTTCTCTTTATCGTTGATACCTGCGTAGCAGTGTGCGCGAGGCTCGCAAGGTCGATATTCGCCGGTATCCCGATCCTTTGGGTCGTCATGTCCATCGTTTTCTCTCTTGCCTCTGTCGCATGCTTTGCACTTGTTATCGTCGGTATCATCAATGCCGCTCAGGGCAAGGCAAAGGAACTGCCCCTTATCGGCAGCATAAAGATCGTGAAATAAATTTCGCATTAATATATGTGGCTGACGCATAAATGCGTCAGCCACATACCGATTATGTCAGCCCGCCGGACCGCTCCGTGCGGGTATTTTTATATCATGTGGGAGATAATAAGGGCAATACAGCTTTCGGAAAGGTGTTTTTTGCTTTGAATATCCTCTCAATTCTTGACTTTGCAAGCGGGCTGGCGCTCTTCCTTTTCGGTATGAACGTGATGGGAGAAAGCCTGCGCCGGCTCAGCGGCGGCAGACCGCAGGGATGGCTCGGACGGCTTTGCCGCACTCCGCTTCGCGGCGTGGCGCTCGGCGCTGTTGCGACTGCTATCGTGCAGTCCTCAAGCGCAATTACGGTGATGGTGGTCGGATTCGTCAATTCCGGTATCATGACGCTGTCGCAGTCGGTGGGCGTCATAATGGGGGCAAACCTCGGTACGACATTTACCTCGTGGGTGCTGTCGCTCACACAGCTCGGCGGTACGGCGGAATTTTTCAGTCCCGCGGCTGTTGCGTCCGTGCTGGCGGCGGTCGGGATCGTATTTATAATGGACTCGCGTACCGGCAGGCGGCGCGACCTCGGGTATGCCTTCCTCGGCTTTACCGTGCTGATATTCGGCATGGAGCTGATGAGCGACACTGTAAAGCCGCTAGCACAGAACGAGGATTTTGTGCGCATGCTCACCGTGTTTTCCAATCCGTTTCTGGGCATTGTGGCGGGGGCGCTTCTTACGGCGATAATACAGTCGTCCTCGGCATCGGTCGGAATATTGCAGGCGCTTGCCGCCTCCGGTGCGCTCACACGCGGTGCGGCACTGCCGATAATATTGGGGCAAAACATCGGGACCTGCCTCACAACGCTTCTTTCGGGGCTCGGTGCGGGCAAAAATGCCCGCCGTGCGGCGTTCATCCACCTGTATTTTAATGTGATAGGCACGGCGGCAACGCTGGCGGCGGTCGGGGTGTGGCGGCTTTTCGGCGGGCTTGCAGGCTATCTTTCCGCGCCTGCCGATGCATTTTCGATAGCGGCGATGCACACGGCGTTCAATGTCTTTTCCACGCTGATCCTGCTCCCGTTCGCACGCGGCCTTGAGCGGCTCGCGCTTCTTACCGTTCCGGATAAAAGCAAAAAGGATGCGCCTGTGCAGAGCGCGGACGGCGCGCACGGCTTTGACGGTTACAGCATACTTGACGGGCGTTTTCTGTCGGCTCCCATGTTTGCATATTCAATGGCGCGCGCGGCGTTTTTCAGAATGTGCGGACTGGCGGAGGAAAATTTCGGTCTTGCCGTTTCCGGGCTTTCGGAAGAAAACGAGGATGCGCGGCGAAAGCTGGCGGAAAACGAACGGCTGATAGATGCGTATGAGGATTCGGTAAGGTCGTATCTTGTAAAGATTGCGGACGAGCGGCTGAGCGGGCGGATATATGCGCTTTACAGTGCGGTCGGCGACGCCGAGCGAATAGGCGACCATGCCGCGGTGATATCGGATACTGCGGCTAAAATGACCGGCGACGGACTTTTGCCAGACGCCGAAACGCTTGGCGAGCTTGGCGTATGCATAGACGCCGTGCGCGGGCTTCTGCGTGATTCGCTTACGCCGCCGTCTGCCGGCGATGACGGCTCTGCCGCCGAGCCTGCGCGTGAGGCGGTGCTCAGGCTTACCGGCGAGGTGTCGCGGCGTATCGTGGCGCGCATGAGCGTCAGCGGGGACGCGCGCTGCGGGATATGCCTTGACAAAATAATTTCGTCGCTCGAACGTATCGCCGACCACGCGGCGGCGATCTCTGCCGCGTCCCGCGGCTCGGACGGAACTGTGCACGAACGGCGGAGGATCGTGCGCGAGGACGCCGCGTTCCCGGGCGAGGTGGAAAAGTATCTTCACAAATACGCGCTTCCCGGCGCAAAAGGTTGACATGGCGGCGCGGCGGTGATATAATGGACCATATTGAAAATCAGTAACGAAAGAACGGTATTTTTATATGAAAGCATTTATCAGCGCCGCACGCGGCACGGTGTTTGACACCTTTTTCCCATCCGAGAATATAAAGCTCGCCGAAGATCTCGGGAAAATCGTATGGTTCGACGGCAAAAAGAAACCGACGGCGGCTGAGGTGGCTGAGCAGATCGGCGACTGCGACGTTTATGTTTCGCTTTGGGGCTCGCCGCGCGTGGATGCGGATATCCTTGCGGCGGCGCCGCGCCTGCGCCTCCACACACACCTTTGCGGTACGGTCGTGCCGGTGACGAGTGAAGCGGAATGGAATGCCGGTATCAGGGTGATAAGCGGCAACGACTATTTCGCGCGTTCGGTAGCCGAGGGCACCGTGGCATATATGCTTACGGCACTGAGGGACATCCCGCGTTTTTACGGCGAGCTGAAAAATGAAAAGAAATGGAAGCATTCGGCGGATTATTACACCGAGGGACTGTGGGGAAGGACTGTCGGTATAGTCAGCTTTGGCGCGATAGGACATCATCTTGCCGAATACCTGCGTCCGTTCGGCGCGAAGCTGCTCATATACGATATCGTGAAGATACCGGATGAAACACTGGCACGCTACGGAGCGCGGCAGGCATCGCTTGAGGAAATATTTTCGACAGCCGATGTAATTACCGTTCATACACCGCTTTTTGATGAGACCGAGCATCTTGTTGACGGCAGGCTTCTTTCGATGATAAAGCCGGGCGCGCTTTTCGTCAACACCTCCCGCGGTAAGATCGTGGACGAGGCGGCGCTTTGCCGCGAGCTTTCGGACGGTCGCTTCCGCGCCTTCCTTGACGTGTTTGAAAAGGAGCCGCCGCTTCCCGAAAGCCCGCTTTATACGCTCCCCAATGTGTTTATAATGCCTCATATGGCGGGGCCGACAGTCGATCTGCGCAAAATGATTGCGCACGATCTGCTTATCGAAAGCGCCGGATATATCGACCGCGGCGAGCCTCTGCCGCACGAGATAACCCGCGCCCGCGCCGCAAAAATGTCGGTGAGGTGATCGGACGCCAACCGATTGCCGAAAGCCGCTGCTTTGACAGAATATAAAAGGGATGTTGAAAAACTCAACGTGAGGTTTTTAACATCCCTGTTTCCTTTTTTCTTTTGCTTTTTTCAGCGCGCGGGCACCGAGCGCGGCGGTGAAGAATATCAACATGGCGGCGGAATAGGCTGTTATTTCGTTGTAGGGTGGAAATATCACGACCGCGTCGGCGGCATTCTCGGCAAGCGCGGGGAACAAGCGCAGCAGTATGCTCATCAATATTGCCGCGAGCGGCGCCTGCACAGCCTTTGACACGAGATACGCCGTCATGCGCGGGTGCGGGCGCTCGGACGACGAGCAGACCGAAAATACCTGGAGCGCGACCGAAAGCCCCGACCACCCCGCGGCGGCGGTGCACATGAGTATACCGGTGCGTGACGGGATAACTGCGGCGGATGCCGCGGCGCCGGAGGTCAGCTCAAAAAACGAATATATAGCCGCCTCGACCGTCCGCGACGGCGATATACGGGCGAGGATATGCGAGATGCATCCCACGACGCAGGAAAAGAACGCGACATATGCGCATACATTGAGAGTTGATGTGGCTGCGGCTGTCACCGAGTCGGAGAGCGCCGTCGGCTGCGGCTTACGCACGATGTGCGGCATATCCGTTGGCACAACGCCTTCCTTTTTTGCCGCGCGGCGTGCGGGTATGCCGGATATTATCCCCGCGATCACCCCTGCCGCAAGCACCGAGGCGTACATCGCCGCGCCGAGCTGTCTGTTCTGCCACAGCGCCGCTCCCGTTGCGCTTATCATGAACGCCGATGAAGGATAATTGCAGAACGATATCAGCCGCTCGGCTTCACTGCGTTCAAGCAGTCCGCGGTCGTAAAGCATCACCGCCGCGCGTGTGCCGACCGGAAAACCGCATACTGCACCGAGCAGGAAGGCGCAACTTCCCGCGCCGGAAAGTCCGAAAAGCGCGCGCATTGGCGCGGCAAGCGCGCGCCCCATAAGCTCGCCTCCGCCGGTGCGCACGAGCAGCTCCGAAAGCACCATGAACGGAAAAAGCGTGGGGATCACCGCGGTACAGCAGAGCCTCAGCCCGCGCGTCACATACTGTATCGAAATATCGGGATTTTTAAGCAAAAGTGCAATGAAAAACAGACTTGCCATAACCGTTGCCGCCGTGCGCGGCGCGGGAAGTGCGGCGCGGTGCGCCGCATTTTTTACTTTATTCATTATAAAAGCTCTCCACGCATAAAATTCATTGATAATTTTATTCGGCGATGGTGACAAATATCTCACACGTCGGGCGGAAAGGCGGTCATGAAACAAAAATGAAAAAGAAAAAAGGCAGACACGGGCAGGCGGGGGAGGGACGCGAGCGCGTCCCGCTCGGCGAGCTGCTTGCACGCAGATTCGATATTCCTGCCGATCTTTTTGCGGGCGGACTGACTCTGGAAATGCGGGGGAGAAACGAGCTGTACGTTACGGGGTGCGAACGCATACTGTCCTATTCCACCGAGTGCATAGGTCTTCTTGTCAGCGGCGCGGAGCTGACGGTCACTGGGCGGCGGCTTTGCTGTACGACCTATTATAACGCCGAGATAGGGATAGAGGGGTTGATAGACGGCATCGCTTTTTCTGCATTCACGGGGGACGGAAAGCAATGAAGCTGATCGATTTTTTTGCGGGCGTTGCGCGCTTTGAGACGGATGCCGGAAGCACCGAGCGTCTCCTTGATATTCTGATGAAGGCGCGGCTCGTCTACCGCGACCTTAGTGTGACAGACGGCAGGTGCGTGCTTTACTGTACGCTGCGCACCGCAAAGCGCCTGGCGGCGCTGTGCGTGAGCGCCGGTATCGATGCATCCTTCCGCGTGATATACGGACTGCCCGGTATGGGCGGAGCATTCCGCCGTCGCGCCGGGCTTGTGATAGGGGCTGTGGCGGCTCTTGCGATACTGGCGGTCGGCAGCAGCGTTATATGGGACGTAAGAGTCACCGGCTGCGGTAAGGTCCTTACGGTGACCGAAGCCGAGTCGCTTTTTGCCTCCCTCGGTATACGTCCCGGCGTCATGCGGCTTGCGGTCGATGCCGACGGCGTTGCCGCGGAAGCGGTCAGAAAAAGCGAAAAGCTCGCGTGGGCGGCGGTGAACATCCGCGGTACTACGGCTGTAATAGAGGTGCGCGAGCAGGTGGATCCGCCGGGGACCGCCGCCGACCCGTTTGAAGGCTTTGACGGAGTGAATCTTGTGGCGTCGTGCGATGGTCTTGTGGTGGACATGGAGGTGATCTCGGGCAAGCCGACTGTCGCGCGCGGGCAGTCGGTCAGGGAGGGCGACCTGCTTGTCAGCGGCGTGATAGACAGTACGCGTATAGGCTTCAGACTCACTCATGCCGATGGCGAGGTGCGCGCCGAAACGACCGAGATGATAGAGGTCGAAATACCATACAAATACGAAAAAAAGCAGCCGGACGGGCGTCAGGAACTCGAAATATGGTTGATTTTCTTCTCCGGGAGGCTGCAACTTTTCAAAAAGGGTGGAAATACAGGTGCCGATCGTGATACAATATATACCGAGGACCTCATTGCACTGCCCGGCGGAAAGGTCGTACCGGTCGGTATCGGCAGCAGGCGCAACGTGGGATATGTCTACACCGATGCCGAGCGCACGCCCGAGGAGGCGGCGCGGCTTGCGGAGTTCGTGCTTTCGCGCCGCATTGCCGATGTCTTGCAGGGCGGCGCTTATCCCGTGCGCCGCACTGTGGTGCGGCGGGCGGACGAGGATGCATACCGCATAGAGTGCGAGCTGGTAGCGGTGCGGAACATTGCAAAAAAGTCGGGGTTCAGCTTCGGTATCACGGGCGGTACGAACGAATGATACTGCAATTTGTCAAAAACACGTGACAAAACGGATATGTTGTGATATAATATACTCGGAAAAATATTTTCGCGCACGCAGTGCCGCGGAAGCGTAAAATTCGGAAAAGATATGGAACAGAAAGAACAGAAAACAGTATACACAGGCTCGGCGGCGGAGACCGCAAGGCTTTTCGGCGCATTTGACGTCAATATGAAAATAGTTGAGGACACCTTCGGCGTGACAGTACACAACCGTGCCTCCGACAGCGGCGACGGCGATGCTCTCATCATAAGCGGCGACTCGCACGAGGCGGTCGAGGGCGCAGCCGAAGCTGTGGAAGCGCTGCGCAGGAGCGCGTCGGGTATGGGGACCGTAAGCGAACAGACGGCGCTTTATGTTTCGTCCATGGTCAGAGACGGACGCGGCGCAGAGCTTGCCGCGTTTGATGAAAACTGCATCTGCCTCACCTCCAAGGGCAAGCCGGTAAAGCCCAAAACGGTAGGTCAGCGGCAGTATGTGGAATCGATAAGGAAAAACACGATAGTTCTCGGCGTGGGTCCCGCAGGCACGGGCAAGACCTTTCTTGCCGTGGCAATGGCGGTAAAGGCACTGCGCGAAAAGCAGGTCAGCAGGATAATCCTCACACGCCCTGCAATAGAGGCGGGCGAAAAGCTCGGCTTTCTTCCCGGCGACCTTCAAAGCAAGATAGACCCCTATCTGCGTCCGCTTTACGACGCGCTTTTTGAAATGATGGGAGCGGAGAATTATCAGCGCTGTGTTGAGAAGCAGGTGATCGAGGTCGCGCCTCTCGCATATATGCGCGGCAGAACGCTTGACGATTCCTTTATCATACTCGATGAGGCGCAAAACGCCACATTTGAACAGATGAAGATGTTCCTCACGCGGCTTGGCAACGGCTCAAAGGCTGTCGTTACGGGCGATCTGACGCAAACGGACCTTCCCGACGGACAAAAAAGCGGGCTTTGGGCGGCGGTACACATCCTTGACGGTATTGAGGATATAAACATCCATCGCTTTACCGAGAGGGATGTCGTGCGGCACAAGCTGGTGCAGAAGATAATCCTCGCTTATGATAAATACGAGCGCGAGAACACACGCCGCGAGGCGGAGCGCCGCGGCGCAAGGCGCGACGGTCAGGCGCCGAAAAAATATCACCGTCCCGCTCCTCAAAAGGGTAAAAACCAGAGCGAGCGGTAAGAAGGAGAAGGACAATGGAGCTTTATATTGATTTTTGCAATCGTCAGCGCAAGGAAAAGGTGGACGATGCACTGCGCGAGCTGGTAAGGCGCGCGCTTACGGCGGCGTTTGAATATGAGGGCGTGGACGGGGATGCCGAGGTCTCGGTGACCTTTGTATCCGACGCCGGGATCAGAAAATACAATCGCGAATACCGCGGTATCGACCGCGCGACAGACGTGCTGTCCTTCCCGCTTTTTGACGGCGGCGACATTGAGTCCGCCTTTGACGGTGAGAGATATCAGCTTGGCGACGTGGTGCTGTCTCTTGAACGCGCACGTGCGCAGTCCGAGCTTTACGGACATTCCTTTGAGCGCGAGGCGGCGTTTTTGTGCGTGCATTCCGCACTGCATCTTATGGGCTACGACCATGAGCTCGGCGAGGCTGAAGAGGCGGATATGCGCCGCCGTCAGCGCGATATAATGAAAATACTCGGACTTGAGGTCCGGGAGTGAAACGGGAGAGGACAGTCAGATGAAGAGAACGGCATTTATTTCGATAGTGGGAAGACCGAATGTGGGAAAATCCACGCTCATGAACCGCATACTCGGCGAGAAGGTGGCGATAGTATCGAGCAAGCCCCAGACGACGCGCGGGAAGATAGTGGGCATCCACACAGTAGGCGACGACCAGTATGTTTTTCTTGACACTCCCGGTATACACCGTCCCCAGAACAAGCTGGGGGACGCAATGGTCAAGAGCGCGCGCGACGCGATGCAGGACGGCGACTGTGTGCTTCTCGTAGCGGATGCCGGAAAGGAGATATCGCAGGTGGAACGCGACGTTATCTCCTACCTTGAGACGAGCGGCGTGCCCTGCGTGCTGGCTCTCAATAAGGTCGATCTTTACCGGCGCGAGGTCATTGCAAAAACGATAGCGGAATACGCCGCCGCGCATGATTTTGAGGCGGTGGTCCCGATAAGCGCGAAAAACGGACGCGCCGTCGGCGAGGTCGTGGACGAGCTGTCCCGTTTCCTTACCGAGTCGGACTGGTTTTATCCCGATGATATCAGCACCGATCAGCCCTCCCGCCAGTACGCCTCCGAGATAATCCGCGAAAAACTGCTGCGCACGCTTGACCGCGAGGTGCCGCACGGCGTTGCGGTGGTCATAGAGGAATTTACCGAAACACGCGGACTTGTGCGCATACGCGCCGAGATATTCTGCGAAAAGGCAACGCACAAGCGTATAATCGTAGGTAAGAACGGCGAGCAGCTCAAAATGGTCGGAACATACGCGCGCGAGGAGCTGGAAAAGGTGTTCGGCAAAAAGGTATTTCTCGACCTTTGGGTAAAGGTGAAGGAAAACTGGCGCGATTCCGACGGACTTGTACGCAACTTCGGGCTTTCGGCGACGGACGACAACGACTGACCTCCGACAGAGGAAAAACATAAAGAAAAAAACAGAAAAGGGGCGGGGATATGGAGTCACAGCGCGATTTTGTGACTGACGGACTTGTTGTGCGTGAGTACGAGCTTGGCGAGCATGACAAAATGCTGACCCTGCTCACTCCCGCCTACGGGCGCATCCCGGTGATAGCCAAGGGGGCGCGCTCGCTGCGCAACAAATATATGACGCCGGCGCGGCTTTTCACATATGCAAATTACGAGCTTCACCGGCGCGGGGATATGACATGGCTCCGTTCAGCCGAGATAATAGAGCCTTTCCCGCAGCTTGAACGCGAGATAACAAGACTTTACCTTGCACAGTATCTTGCCGATCTTGCCTGCGAGCTGAGCGGCGAGGGCGAGCCGGCTGTGGACATACTGCGCCTCACGCTGAATTCTCTTTATGCAGTTTGCCGCGGCGTTAAGGACCAAAGGCTTATAAAGGGAACGTTTGAATGGCGTGCGGCAGGGTATTCCGGGTATCTGCCCGAGCTTGGCAACTGCCATGTGTGCGGCGCGGCGGATGCGCGCTCAAAGGACGACGGCGGGATATGCTACCTTGACGTTATGAACGGCGCGCTCATGTGCGCATCCTGTGCCGCGGGCAGGATGGAGCGGGATTCCGCACTGCCGCCGGGAGCGATACCGGTAGATGACGACGGAGTGCGTTCCATCCTTTTGCCGCTCGACCGCGCGGTGATAGCGGCGATAAAATATGTGCTTGAGGCGCTGCCCGAGCGTATGTTTGCATTTTCGCTTTCAAACGAGGCGGACCTTGATACATTTTCATCGGCGGGAAGCACATATATCACGCATCACCTTGAGCGCGGCTTTGCCTCGCTCGCGCTTTACAACGAAATAATGAATATGTAAGTTCGGAATACGGAGAACAACAATGTATTTACCGCAAAAAACAATAACATCGCTTGAATTTGATAAAATACGTGCAATGCTTGCCGATTGCGCCATGACCGAGGGCGCAAAGGCGGCGGCGCTTGAGCTTATGCCGGATGACGACGAGGTACACGTACTGCGCCGCCAGCGGCTGACGACCGACGCCAAAAAGCTCGCGTCATACAAGGGATACCCCTCGTTCGGCATGATAAAGAGCGTCGATCCGCACTGCGAGCGCGCGGAGAAGGGAGCTATGCTCTCGGCGCGTGAATTGCTCGATGTCGCAAATGTCCTGCGCACCGCGCGCGGCATTCTTGAATACAGCCGCACCGACCGCACATTTGAGACTGTGCTTGACGAGGTGTTCGAGCGTCTTACTGCGGACCGTCCGTTCGAGGACAGGATATACCGCACCGTGATATCCGAGGAGCTGATAGCGGATGACGCCTCTCCCGCTCTTGCCGATATAAGGCGCAAGATCCGCTCCGCTACCGCGCGTGTTAAGGATCTGCTTTCAAAGTACACCGGCGGCTCGTATGCGAAATATCTTCAGGACAGCATAGTCACGATCCGGAACGGACGCTATGTCATACCTGTGCGCGCCGAGTGCAAAAACGACGTAAAGGGACTCGTACACGATACATCCGCATCCGGAGCCACGCTTTTTGTCGAGCCTATGGCTGTCGTTGACGCCAACAATGAAATACGCGAGCTTGAAGCCAAGGAAAAGCACGAGATAGAGAAGATACTTTTTGAGCTTTCAGCCGAAACGGCTCACCGCGCCGATATCCTGCGCTATAATACCGCAAATATCGACGAGCTGGCGTTTTACTTTGCCTGCGCGCTGTTTTCCGAGAAGATCGACGGCGCACAGCCGCGCATAACTTCGGGCAGCGAGCGTGTGACCGAGCTTTACGGTGCGCGTCACCCGCTTATCCACAAGGACCGGGTCGTGCCCGTAAATGTTGCCCTCGGCGGCAGCTACGATACGATGATAATCACCGGTCCCAACACCGGAGGAAAAACGGTAACGCTTAAAACGCTGGGACTTTTTACGCTCATGGCACAGTCCGGACTGCATATCCCCGCCGGTGAACGCTCTTCGGTGGCGATATGCGACCGCGTTCTTGCGGATATAGGAGACGACCAGAGCATCGAGCAGTCGCTGTCTACATTCTCCGCTCATATGGTCAATATCGTTTCGATAGTCAATGAGCTGACGCCGGGCGCGCTCGTTCTGTTTGATGAGCTTGGCGTCGGTACCGACCCGATCGAGGGCGCGGCGCTTGCCATAGCTGTCATACGCGAGGTGCGGGAGAAGGGCGCTCTTTGCGCAGCCACCACCCATTATGCCGAGCTCAAGTCATACGCGCTCAATACACCGGGCGTGACCAATGCATCCTGCGAATTCGATGTCAACACGCTGCGCCCGACATACAGGCTCACCGTGGGAACGCCGGGCAGGTCGAATGCGTTTGCGATATCCAAGAGGCTTGGACTCCCCGAGCACATCATAGAGCGCGCCGAGGCGGAGGTAAGCTCGGATAACCGCCGCTTTGAGGACGTTATCGACAAGCTGGAGGCGAGCCGTATCGAAATGGAGCGCAACCGCGAGGAGACCGAGCAGATGCGCGAGGAATATGAAAGGTTCAAGCGCGAGGCGGAGGCAAAGATACGCGCACGCTCGGCTGAGGCTGAAAAGCAGGCAGCCGCCGCAGAGAAAAAAGCGGCTCAGCTTATAGAGGGCGCAAAGATATCGAGCGAATATGTGCTTTCGCAGCTTGAAAAAGTCAAAAAGGCGCGCGACAGCGAGCGTCTCGGCGAGGAGCTTGAGGCGGCGCGCCGCAAAATACGCGAGCACCTTAAGGAAAATGAGGATAAATTCAACCCTGTGGACGAAGAGGAGGACGACGGATATGTTCTGCCGCGCGCCCTTCACAAGGGAGACAAGGTATATATCAGGAATATAAAACAGGAGGGCGTTCTGCTTTCGGATCCCGACCGTGCCGGTAATGTTGCGGTGCAGGCGGGAGGCATCAGGACAAAGACCAAGCTGAAAAATCTCAAGCTGCTTGACGATGTTGTCATGGTCACAGACAGCATGGGACAGAAAAAGACCGCCAAGGAGTTTTCGGTGACATCGGTCAGCCGTGCGTGCAGCGATGAGATCGATTTGCGCGGAATGACCGGCGACGAGGCATGGATGGCAGTTGACCGTTACCTTGACGACGCTATGTTCGCAGGGCTTCACACGGTCCGGCTGATACACGGCAAGGGCACGGGAGCGCTCAAGCAGGCGCTTTGGAAGATGCTCAAGGGCGACGGACGTATCGCCGCATACCGTATAGGTCAGTACGGAGAGGGCGACGGCGGCGTGACCGTTGTTGAACTCAAATGACCCCACGAGGTGAGGATATGAAAAAAACACTTGATTTTCTCGGTATAGACCTCGGCGCGTCAAGCGGACGCGGCATTGTCGGCAGCTATGACGGCGAGCGTCTCTCACTGCGCGAGGTGCACAGATTCCCCAATGAGCCGCAGATGGTGAACGGACGCTTCACATGGGATATCCTCAGGCTTTTTGCGGAGAGCAAGAATGCGATACGCGCCGCCGCTACGGGCGGGGAACTGCGCTCGATAGGTATCGATACATGGGGCGTTGACTATGGACTTCTTGATGCGCGCGGCAGGCTCATCTCCAACCCCGCGCATTACCGCGACCGCCGCACCGCCGGGATCATACGTGAGTTCGGCGAGCGCGTTATGCCAAACGAAAAGCTGTACGGTATCACGGGAATACAGTTGCTTGATTTCAATACCGTATATCAGCTTTATGCCGATCGCCGCGACGGTACGGCTGCCGGGGCGTCGCGCATGCTGTTCATCCCCGACCTGCTCGGATACTTTCTGACCGGTAACGAGGCGTGCGAGTACACGGTGGCATCCACCGGCGCGCTTCTTGATGCGGAAAAACGGGAGTTTTCGCCCGAAATACTGTCCGCACTCGGACTTGACCGCAGCTATTTTGCGCCGCTCGTTTCGCCGGGAACATCGCTCGGAGCGCTGTTGCCCGACGTTGCCGCCGAGGTCGGCGGGTGCCGCGCCGGAGTCGTGAGCATCGCCTCACACGATACCGCATCGGCTGTTCTTGCGGTCCCGGCAAAGAAGGACGAAAAATTCATATACATAAGCTCAGGCACATGGTCGCTCCTCGGCACCGAACTGTCGTCTCCGGTAATGAGCGGCGAGGCGCTCGCTCGTAATTTCACGAATGAGGGCGGCGTCGGCGGAAAGATACGCTTCCTTAAAAATATAATGGGACTTTGGCTGCTTCAGGAATCGCGCCGTCAGTGGCGACGCGAGCGCCTGGGCGAGGACGAGATAGGCTTTGACGCACTTTCGGCGGCGGCGCTGGCGGCGCCCGCCTGCCGCTCGGTCATCGACCCCGATGATCCGGTGTTCGCCACGCCCGGAGACATGCCGGGAAGGATAGCCGAATACTGCCGCCGCACGGGGCAGTATGTTCCGCAGACCCCTGGTGAGACGGTGCGCGTGATATTTGACAGTCTTGCGCTCTGTTACCGCCGCACGACGGAGGGGATATCCGCGCTTTGCGGGTTCGTTCCCGATGCCATAAACATAGTCGGCGGTGGCTCAAAGGATAAGTTGCTAAACAGCATCACAGCCGATATATGCGGTATTCCTGTTGTTGCGGGACCGTCCGAGGCGACAGCCGTCGGCAACATCGCAGTTCAGCTCATGGCTGCCGAGGGACTTGACGCCGATGAGGCGCGCGAGCTTGTAAGGCGCTCCTTCCCGACCGATGTGTCCCTTCCCGTGTCTCCGTCCGGCAGATACGATGATGCGTATGCGCGTTTTTCGGAGCTGGTGAACAGGCGCGAGTGCGGTGCGGTTTTGTAATAATGCCGAATAGCCGCCGCCGTGTCGGGCATGTGTTCGGGAATACGACGAAATTCCTTTTTTCGACAACATTCAAATCAAAACATATTGCTAAGCGGCAGGATATATGATATAATTAATATGTATGTTTGATGTGCGGCGCGGACGGTGCGTCCGCCGCGCCGTGCATAATTAAAAAACGGAATATTCATTTGGGGGATGTATGAAAGATATTCTTTACGGCGAACTTGGTATAATCGGCATGGAGGGCTGCGAGGGCTTTTCCGCACAGGTCGATAACTACATCAGAGAGTGGCGCGGTGCAGAGGAGAGCTTCCTCGTCGGCGCCGAGTGCCCGCGCTTCGGAAGCGGCGAGGCTAAGGGACTTATAAACCGTTCGGTGCGCGGACTTGACCTTTATATCATCTGCGATATGTTCAACTACGGCGTTACCTACAAAATGCGCGGCAAGGCGCATGAAAAAAGCCCGGATGACCACTATGCCGATCTTAAACGTATAGTCGGCGCGGTAGAGGGCAAGGCGAGACGTATTTCCGTTATCATGCCGATGCTTTACGAGGGCAGACAGCACAAGCGCACCACGCGCGAGTCGCTTGACTGCGCCATGATGCTGCGCGAGCTTGAAACGATAGGCGTGCGCAACCTCATCACCTTTGATGCGCATGACGACCGCGTTCAGAATGCCGTTCCTTTTATGGGCTTTGACAACTACCGTCCGACATATCAGATGGTCAAGGCGCTTGTGCGCGTCATGCCCGATATCGAGTTTGAAAAGGACAAGCTCATAATCATTTCCCCCGATGAGGGCGCTATGGGAAGATGCATGTACTTCTCGTCGGTCCTCGGTCTTGACGTCGGTATGTTCTATAAGAGACGCGATTATTCTCGCGTCGTCGGCGGTCGCAATCCGATAGTGGCACACGAATATCTCGGCAGAGATCTGACGGGTATGGACGTTATAATCGTTGACGATATGATCTCCTCCGGTGAGTCCTTCTTTGACGTTGCACGTCAGATAAAGAGCCGCGGCGCCAGGCGCATAGTTAGCTTTGCTACCTTCGGACTTTTCACAAGCGGTCTTGAGGGCTTCGACCGTGCATATGAGGAAGGAATATTCGATAAGGTATTCACCACAAACCTCATTTACACCGATCCCGATATAAAGAAGCGCGAGTGGTATGTCGAGGTCAATATGAGCAAGTATGTGTCCTACATTATAGATACGCTCAACCACGATGAGTCGATAAGCCTTATCCTCGACCCCGTAAAGAAGATACATTCTCTGCTTGAAAAGCGCAACGCCGAACGGAATGCAAAGCAGCTCAGCATTTTCGGCGGTGATAATAAATAATTAAGAGGACTTTTGCTGTCTTATGGCACGCAAAGCGGCAGAATTTCAACCGCTTTGCGTGTTTTTTTGCCTCAGCGCTTGAAAAACGGCGAGAAATGTGGTATCATTAAATAAACTGATCGGAACGGATGTCACGGATGAAAAGCAGAAAGATCGAGATCGACGCGAACGCAAAAATAAATTTGTTTCTCGAGGTGGGTCTGCGCCGCGCGGACGGCTACCACGATGTTGAAAGTGTGATGCAGGCGGTAACGCTGTCTGATAAGGTCACGGTAGAGGCGGGCGACGGAGTCGGGCGCGGGATAGCGCTTGAATGCGACGGACTGCCCACGGACCGCGGCAACATCGCCTACCGTGCTGCCGAGCTTTTTTGCAGGGCGGCGGGGATAGAGCCTCATGTGAGGATACATATCGAAAAAAGGATCCCGGTCGCGGCGGGGCTTGCGGGCGGCAGCACCGACGGTGCCGCAGTGCTTTATGCGCTGAATGCGATATACGACGGCGTTCTTGACGGCAAAAAGCTGCATGCGCTTGCCGCGCGTCTCGGCGCCGATGTGCCATTCTGCCTTGACGGCGGCACGGCGCTGGCACGCGGTATAGGCGAGCGGCTGACCCCATGCGCGCCGATGCCCGACTGCCATATCCTTATAGCCAAGCGCGGCGAGGGCGTGCTCACGCCCGAGGCATACCGCGAGATCGACCGCACAAGGGAGGGAGACGACGCTTTTCTGCCGCGCCGGGCATACAGGATGCTTGCCGCGCTGAGGAGCGGCGACCTTGACCGCGTGGGCGCGCGGCTCTACAACGCCTTCGGTGCGCTTTCATACGCCGAGACGCTCGGCGCCAACGTGATAGCGGATATCTGCCGCAGTCACGGCGGATACGCGCTGCTGAGCGGCAGCGGTCCCTCCGTGTTTGCGCTGTTTGCGGATGAGAAGGATGCCGCAGCGGCTGAGGTGGCTGTGCGAGCCGCATACCACGACGCGGCGGTCTTTATTTGCCGTCCGGCAGGGAAAAATGATGATGTAAATATATGAATTCTTACTTTGAAAGGAATAAAACAATGAGCGAAACTGATGAAAAGACATATTACGGCAGAGGAAATGCCGGAATGTATGACGATTACATGGATTTCATCAACTATGTATTCGGCTTTAACGGAAATTCAAGCGACTTCAAAAAGCTGCTTCCCAAGCTGTACCGTCCCGAGGACGATCCTGCGTCGAATTCATATGTAGCGGTCGAGGACGGCAAGATAAAAGCCGCGATCGGCGCGTTTGACCTTGACGTGTCTGTTGACGGCGAGATCCTTCACACACGCGGCATAGGCAACGTTGCCGTTCACCCTTATGCGCGTTCGCGCGGCTATATGCGCCGCCTTATGAACGACGCAGTTGACGACATGATACGCGACGGCATCGATTTCTCAACACTCGGCGGCAGACGTCAGCGCTACAATTACTTTTCCTACGATAAGGTGGGGCAGAGCGTTTCTCTCAGCTTCAATTCCGACAATATGCGCCACACCTTCGGTTCGCCGCGTACGCATTCCATTGCGATACGTCGTATAGCCGCCAACGACGGCGCGTCTCTTGACCATATCGCGGCACTGCACAAAACGCTTCCTCTGTACGGCGTAAGAAGCCGCGAGCGCCTTTACGATATACTTACATCGTGGGGCGCGTCGGTCTGGTACGGCGTTGAGGACGACGTCTGCGTCGGCTATGCCGTCGTCAAGGATGATACCGTAAACGAGATCGCAGTGGCTGACGAGGAGCGTATAGCAGAATTTACCGTTTCGCTCTTTGACGCCGTGGGACGCGGCAAACTCACCGTAAACCTGCCCACATTCATGCCGGGCTATATCGAGCGTCTTTGCCGTATCTGCGAATGGTATACCGTCTCGCCCGAAAAATCCTTCTCGGTGCTGAATTACGAACACACCGTAGGCGCATTCATGCGTCTCAAGGCGAAGAGCGCCGCCAAGCCGCTGCCCGACGGTGAGCTTACCCTGCTTATCCACGGCAGGGGAGGTGATGAGAACATTACCGTATCGGTAAAGAACGGCGTGCCCGGCGTACAAAGGACCGATAAAAAAGCCGATTTTGAGTACGATCACCTCACGGCAATGAACGTTTTGTTTGCTCCGCTTTGCCCCGAACGCGATCGCCTGCCCGATTTCGCCCGCCTGTGGTTCCCGCTGCCCATATTCATTTATTACGCCGACGCGGTGTAATGAGATAAAAAGGAGATGCTGAAAAACTCAAAATGAGTTTTTCAGCATCTCCTTTTACATTGTTTTCGGCGTCCGAACGAAAATCAAAGTAGCATCAAAAATGCCGTGATCCTGACCTGTTGCTTCTTCGAACCCAGTCCGGTGGTCGGATAAACAGACTCCCACTTTTACTTGTGCTTATCCTGCAATATCCATTGCATTTCCTGCATTTCGTTGATGCCGTAATCAGTCATTCTCTTTTTCTCCTTGAGCGTGATTTACTTTCACTAATATTATATCACAAGCCGAATTCTGAATCAGCTTCTCGGCAACAGAAATAAAAAACAGAAAAAACACGTGCGTAAGACTGCTTCTCATAATGTACCGATCCTATTCCTGCCTTGATTTTATCGTTTAACATCCTGCGTATTGCACCGCAATCGTTTTGAATAGATTTATATGTTGTTTCTTCAATACAGCCGGTTTCAAATAAAAGTTCAAGTATTAAACCAACTGTTTGTAAAGTTATATTCCGACTTCGTCGGACTGATATTATCGCTTGCGCGACAGTGATATTAAAGCTTACTGCTTTAGTGATATTTTATTCGCCCCTCAGACTCGCGTAGCGAATACCATTCGGCACAAGATGAATATCACTGCGAAGCAATATAACTCGCCGAAGGCGAAAAAAACAGCCCAACTTCCTTATGGGAAGTTGGGCTGTTTTTTATGGGGTGAGTGATGGGATTTGAACCCACTGCCTTCAGGGCCACAACCTGACGCTCTAGCCAATTGAGCTACACCCACCGTATGGCGCGTCTTAAGGGACTCGAACCCCCGACCTACTGCTTAGAAGGCAGTTGCTCTATCCAGCTGAGCTACTGGCGCGTGTGGAGCGGGTGATGGGAATCGAACCCACGCGGCCAGCTTGGAAGGCTGGAATTCT
>ENA-UOJS01000574-UOJS01000574.1-human-gut-metagenome-genome-assembly--contig:-C74-NODE-574-length-38452-cov-8.392635_pt1 | contig 38452 bp, 27 predicted proteins | sample MGYA00242355_ERZ723902 | MGnify/ENA metagenome assembly ERZ723902
ACGCCAGGGGGGCTTCGCTCACTACGTTCGGCTTCGTCACTATCGTTCCTCGTTACTTGCCAAAGGCAAGTAATTCCCTCACATTCGTTCGCGGCGCTGACCGCGCTTGTTGTGCGCCGCGTAAAAGGCGACGTAGCCTTACTTATATGTCGAGTAAATGGTATTGCGGCTTTATTTGTGCGTCGTGTAAGTAGTTCTGCAGACCGCCCGATGCGTTGCCTGTGCTTGCCGCCCGCACGCCCCCCGGAGGGGCATTGGCGTGCGCACCCGGCGGCGGCACCTTGCCGCCGTCAGGCCGAGAACAGATAGCGGACCAGGTGAAAGAAAATCGGCGCGGCGAAGCAGAGCGAATCGATCCGGTCGAGGATGCCGCCGTGTCCGGCGAGCGCGGTGCCGTAATCCTTCACATGGCAGTCGCGCTTGATCGCGGACATGGTTACGTCGCCGGCGAAGCCCGCCAGCGCGACGGTCAGCGAGATCAGCGCCGCTTCGTACCAGGTGAAGGGCGTCACCAGCGAGAGCAGCGTGCCGAGCAGCGTGGCGCTCAGGATGCCGCCGATGAAGCCTTCAACGGTCTTGTTCGGGCTGACGGTAGGCAGGATTTTGTGTCTGCCGCAGGTTTTTCCCCAACAGTATTGCAGCACGTCGGACATCTCCACGACGGTGACCAGAAAGAAGAGCAGCCGGGCGTTGACCAGCCCCGCATCCTGGAATTTCAGCGGAATCTGCAGCAGCATCGGCGCGTGGCTGATGCAGTAGACGCAGGCCATCAGCCCCCACTGGATTTTGGCGGTGCGTTCGAGGAAGCCTTCACAGTCCCCGGCGATCACGCTGCGGGTCGGCACGAACAAAAAGGCGTAGACCGGGATCAGCAGCACGAACATTCCGTACCAGTTGGTCAGGATCATCAGGTACTGCAGCGGCAGGATCACCCAGAAGCACCAGACGATGATCCGGTGGTCGGCGCGCCGGGTCGGCACGATCGCGATGAATTCGCGCAGTGCGAGGAACGAGGTCAGCATGAAAAGCACGATCGAACCGATTCCGCCGGTGGCCATCGCGATCGCGAACACGAAACACATCATCCACCATGATTTCACCCGTGCGTTGAAGTTCTCGGCCAGTTTTTTCAGTTCGGGACCGGCGGAGCGGCGCAGTTTGAGGCACTGCCCGAACACCGTCCCGGCCACCAGCAGCGCCAGAACCACCGACAGCAGGATCAACAGATCCGAGTCCCCCGCAATGCCGGAAATCCGGCCCTTTATCCAATCAGTCATCATTCCATCTCCCGGTTGCGATCAGAGCTTCACGGCAGCGCGCGAGGAACGCGGCGCGGCTTTCGCCCGGCTCCAGTTGCAGCGCCTTGCCGAAACAGACCCGGCCGACGTTCGGCGCGGGCAGAAATTCCCCTTTGGGCAGCGTTCGGTACAGGCCGTGCAGCGCGACCGGCACGAATGCGGTTTCCGGACGGGCTTCGGCCAGATGGTGGATGCCGCCGCGAAATTCGCCCGGCTCCTCTTGGTCGTGGCGGCTCCCCTCCGGGAAGATCAGCACAGAGTCGCCCGCATCCAGCGCGGCGGCGATCGCATCGAAACCGGCGCGCGTTTTCATCGGATGTCTGCGATCCATCAGGATTGCGTGCAGCACGTGCAGCGCGATATAGCGCCTCACCGGGCCGCGCGTCCAGTAGTCCTGCGCCGCGACCGGGCGGATTCGCCGTCGCTGTGCGGCCGGGAAAACACTCAGGATCACCAGCAGATCGAGGTGGCTGGTGTGGTTCGCGAAAAAGATCACGCCCGGCTTGCGGAAATCTTCATTCACGCAGCGGACGATCAGACCGCAGCAGATGCGCGTCAACAGAATCAGCAGCGACTCGACCATCTCAGGGCCTCTCTTCGAGTTCCCGGTAAGCGAGGCGCAGGCGGCGGATCACGGTGATGGCGGAACCGGCGGCGATCAGACCGAGGGCGGCCAGCAGCGTCCAGTGCCGTCCTGTTGCGGTGCCGTCGAGTGCGGCGCAGACGAGCGCGGCGAAAGTCAGCAGCGCCATGCGGTGCTGCTTGGCCATCGGGCCGAGGAAGTGCTGTTCCGCGCCGGCGGCTCCGGCGAGTACGCGGGCATAGGCGGTCAGCATCGCAAGAATCGCGGCGGTGAAGCCGAGTACCACGCCGGAGGTGCCGCCTGCCGCATAACCGGCGCCGGCCAGCAGCAGCGTATCCGAAAGCCGGTCGGGAAAGTCATTGAAGAGTTCGCCGGATTTCGATTTCAAACCGCCCTCGACCGCGACCATGCCGTCGAACAGATTGCAGAGCAGCCGTCCCTGAATGCCGGCGGCCGCAAGCAGTGCGAGGATGATTCCGGACCATCTGTCGTGGGGCTGCCCCAGAAACCAGAAAGCCGTGCCGCCGCCGAGTGCGAAAAAGACGCCCGCGACGGAGATCTGATTCGGGCGGACTCCAATGTTTTTCAGCCATGCGGCGGCCAGATGCGCCCACCGGGTGTCGCGGCTTCTGATCGTGCGCCGCACCATTTTCTGCTGTTCCATAAGTTCTCCATGTGCAGTTCGGTTTCCTGAATATAAACCGTGGAGTTTCAAATTGCAAAGCCGAAGAGGCTTTCTCCGGCAAAAATCAGGACAGGAGAGGGGAAAATTGCCGTCAGGCGATCGGGAGTAAAATGATATGGAGTTCAATGCCGGAAACGAACCGCGCCGCTTCGGAACAGTTGTATTCGTTCCGAAACGGCGCCGGTGTTTTTTTGAATCTTCCGTGAAATGCGCCGGAGGTCACTCGAAAAGGATGACCGGGAATTTGCCGGGATCTTTTTCGTCGCCGATGCCCGGGGCGAGCTGGAGCCAGCCGTCCCGGCCTTCGCCGTCGTTGTCGTTGACCAGCAAATTGAACCGGAACCCCTGCCGGTAGAGCTGCGGCGTCAGGCCGAGCGCCCGGTTGGGCAGACGGAGTTCATAGCGGGTTTCCGTCCCCTCCCGGACGATCCGGCAGGTTCCGAAGGCGGCGGTCCGGTTCGGATCGTAGCCGCGCGGCGCCCGCGGGATGGTCAGCTCCGCTTTGCCGGAGTCGGAGAGCGACAGGCAGAGTTCCCAGAAGCCGTTCTGCCCGGGGAGCTGGAGCGCGAACTGCACCGAGTCGCCTTTCCATGCCTCCGCCGCCGGGAAGGGCTGGGCGTGGCGGTCGTCGGTGACGGCGGCTTTCAGCACGAAATTCCCGCCGGCCCGCTCAAGGGTGATCGCGGCGCTCAAATCCTCCGGGCCGGACCAGAGCCGGTGCAGCAGCGCCGGGTCCGCTCCGGTCAGCGAATGGAGCTGGCTGCGGTTGTCGAGCCGGAAGTCCGGACCGGTTTTCCGCGCCGGAATCAGTTGCGCGGTGCGTATCGGCAAAGTCACCTCACCCTGCCACGGCGTGCCGTCGAGCGCATACGAGAGTTTCAGGAGGGCTCCGTCGCGGGGGCGCGGCGGCACGGTCAGCAGAAATTCCGCGGCGCTTTCGCCGTTCGCCTTGACCGCGACCCGTTTTTCGGCGCGGTCGGCGGAGAAGCCTTCCGGCAGGGATTCCGGCTTCAGCACGAAGATGCGGTCGATATTCTGCGGGTTGCGCAGCGACAGCCGGACCGGAAAAGTCTTTCCCGGCACCGCGAAACCACCGGAGGTTACTGCGAGCAGTTCTCGGCCGGGCTTCGCATGGGTGGCGTTGCGCAACAGCAGTGTGGCGGGCGTCCTGCCGAATTCGAACAGCGCCATTCCGTCCGCGACCGGAATTTCGACGGAGTTGCCCATCGGGTCGATCACGGCAGCAGAGGCGGCGTCGCTGAGGATCGGCAGAGTGCAGGTCGCGCCGTCGCCGGCCTCGTTCCACGCGGGGATCAGAATGCCCTCCGGCGTGGAAAATTCAAATATGTAACTGCCGCTTCCGGCCTGAAGTTCACGGCGGAACCGCGCGTTGCGGAAGGTCCCGGCGAGCATGTTGTAGACGGAGTAGACCGGCTTCGGATAGAACTCATGATCCAGCATCCCGTAATTGTGCTCCGCGTTTTTCGGGTCGAAGCCGTCGTTGCGCAGGTCGTACCAGGTGTAGCCGATCGCTCCCCGGCTCCACGCGAACAGCAGTTTTTTGAACAGCGTCAGCGCCTGGTTGCGTTCGGTGCCGCCGAGGGAGTGGATCGCCGTTTCGTTCGCATACCAGGGCGCGGTGACTTTGGCCGCGGCGCGCATCGGCAGGAACTGTTCGTCGAGCAGCCGGACGTAAGCCGGAAAACTGCCGTGCTCATGGTAGGCGTGAATGTCGTACAGCCCTCTGGCCGCGATCAGGTTGTCCCGCTGGAAGGTCGGGGATTTCAGCCCCGGATGCGGAGTCAGCGTGGCGTAGCCGCCGGTCAGCAGCTTGAGTTCGGGAGAGACCTTGCGCGCCTCTTCAAACGCGATTTTCTGGAGTTCGACGTATTCGTCCGGGCTCATCCGGTTGAAACCGGTCAGGTCGGGTTCGTTCCAGACCTCCCAGAAGCGGATTTTGCCCTTGTAGCGGGCGAACACGGTCGCCGCGTAGTTGCGCCACGCGGCGGAATCGGGCTTGGAGCGCGACCATTCCAGCCAGTCCGGAGCGTTGCGGAGCTGCTCCGCCGCCGCCCAGCGCGCGGTAAAGGCGAGCATCGCCTGAAGCTCCATGCCCATCTTGCCGTAGGAGTCGACCAGGGAATCCATCGGGGCGAAGTTCCAGCGGTCTGCCGCGGGCTGGAGGGTGTGCCAGTCGACGGAGTCGCGGATCACTTTCGCGCCGCACAGCGCGGCGGCGAGCACTTCCTTGTCCTGCGCCCCCGGACTCCACCACTCCGAATGCGTGCAGATGCTGAAGAGAAAACCGGGCGCACGTCCCTCAGTGGGGCCGGCCGGTTCCAGCAGGGCAAACGACCGCGAGTGCGTCACAGGCCGATCCGGCGCACCGGCTTCCCGCACGGTCGCGGTGACCTGCCAGTGGCCGAGGCGATCGGGCTGTTTTTCCGGCTTGAACGTGACCGACTGCCCCGGCGCAAGCGCGGCGGAACGGCTCTCCGTCAGCCGGGTCCCGTCGAAATGCGCGTAAACGATGTCGATCGCGAAATTTCCCGCTTTTTCGGAACGGTTGGTGAAGCGGAGGGCCAGCGCCGCTTCGCCGCCCTTGCGGAGCACATGGACCGGCGTGCCGGTTTCGACCTCAAGCTCCAGCGCTTCGGCCGCGGGCAGGACGGTTCGGAGCGCGGCGCTCTTCAACAGCACTTCCCCGTTTGCGGCGGCTGAATTGCGAAAGAAGATATTGTCCATTTTGACCGGCAGCACCGCTTCTTCCAGAATTGCGCCGAGATCGAATTGCAGCGGCGCCCCCTCCCGCTGCAGGCGGAGTTCCGGGGTGGTGAACGGCACACCTTTGGCGTCACGCAAAATGGCGAATGCGGTCAGTTCGCCCTGACGCACTTCGGCGTCGAGGGTCAGGGCGGCAGGCCTGCCGCGCAGAGGCAGCAGTTCGTTCCTGCGCTCGGTGATTATGAATTCGCCTTTGATGTCTTTGAGCAGCACGCCGTCCGGCTGCTGCACGATCAGCCCCTGACCGCCGCGCTGCCGGAACAGTTCATCCCGGTCGAAACGGTACAGCGGCAGAAGCGCCTTGTCGCCCGGCAGTTCCCGCACGGGCGGCGCTTCGGTGTCGATATCAAGTGCGAGGAGCGTCAGACTTGAGGCTGGTGCGCCCCCGGCGAAATCAAAGGCGAACCCCAGCACGCTGCCCGGCATGTCGAAAACGCGGTTGGCGTCTCCGCCCCAGCAGAGCTGGAATTGCTCCGGCTTCACCTGCCAGACCACTTCAAATTCGCCGCCTCTGGCGAAATCGGCTTGGCTCACATACTGGAATACCTCGCGGTTGCGGTCGAGCAGCCGCAGCGACATGCGCCGGACCGGGGAACCGGCGGGGACGCGGACCTTCGCCGCGATGCGCGCCGAGCGGAAAATGCCGAGCGGCAGCGGGCGCGGCAGTACGATTTCGGCATAGCCCGGCTTCGCGGGATTGAACGGGAACGTGATTTCCCCGTTTCGGGCGCGGCAATCCAGTCTGGCGCCGCCGCCCGGTTCCGGGACGATCAGGGTGCCGCCGTCGAGGGAAACGCGCGCGGCCCAGAGAACGCCGGCCGTACACACGGCGGCGAAAAGGAGGAATCTCTTCAAATAGTGCATGGTTGCCTCGAATTAACCTGAATGGATCACAGTCCCCAATGCGCTATGGGAGCCAGCAGCGAGTCGGCATTGCTGGATATGAAAAGGGGAGGATTGAGCTTCTTGACGTACATGCCGTAGAAAAGCGCGTTCCGGCCGCCGTCCGGATGGCCGTACTCGAATTTGAATCCCCAGTACGGGACGGACTGGCCGCCGCCGTACTGATTGGCGTCACGGCCGTCGTCCGTGTGCGGGACGATGCGGTCCGCCAGCAGTACGATATCGTTCCGGTTGGTTTTGTAGTTGGAGTAAAACGGTTTGACCCGGTCCATCCGGAACGCCTGATTGGCGGCGAGGGACCTGCTCGTATCGTTTGCATAGGGGACTTTGCCGTCGCTTTGGCTTCCTGCGTTGAAAGCGTAACTGAGCCGGGTCTTCTTGCTGCCGACAAGGGCGTTTTTATCCGTGGGACAGGTCAGGTATTTCGCAACGAGGTTCCAGCGGTTGGCGTGCGCGCCGTCGCCGCCGAGCGTGGATACGACGAATTGCTCCCAGGAGTTCGGCGTGCTCTGGTCGGCGTTGGTCGCTCCCGAACGCGGCGGGAACCATTCGCCATTGCCGTAAAGCATGATTGCGGTACTGATCTGTTTGAGGTTGTTGACGCAGGCGGTCGACTGCGCCTTGTCTCTGGCCTTGTTCAGCGTGGGCAGCAGCATGGAGGCGAGAATCGCAATGATTGCGATCACGACGAGCAGCTCGATCAGCGTAAAATTCTTGCTTTTCATACGGTTATATCCTTTCATTGGGAGTTAGTGTTCTTACGGAGTCCCGTTCTATGAGCTTCATTGGTATTTCGGCCTTGAAATTGGCGATCTTCTTCTTCAGGATCGCGGCGATCCCGGTGAACGCGGCTTCGACCTCCGCGCCGAGGTCGGCGCAGACGGCGGTCAGGGCGGGATGGTAGAACTTGCCGATCTGCTCGGTCGAGTGCGCCATGATGCTGATGTCGCGCGGCAGTTCGTAGCCGAACTCGCGCAGCGCCGTCATGATGCCCGGAACGCCTTCGGCGGTGATCGCGTAGACCGCGGTGAACCCGGCGGTGCCGTCATGTTCTTCGAGATACTGCTTCATGCCGAGATACGCCTTGTACTGGGCGTACTCGCCGCTGGCGGTCATGCAGTCGATCTTGATCAGCCTGATGCCGAGCAGCTTTGAGAGGTAGTCGAATGAAACGGCCTGCTTGTCCGTCGGAAGCGAATGCGGCTCGCTCTGCACGATCGCGATCTGCCGGTGGCCGCATTGGTAGAGATGGTGGCACGCGAGGATGGCTCCCCCCGCATCGGCCGACCTGACGTTGCTGACCGGGAAGCTGCCGGTGTCGGCATTCAGCAGGACGACCGGAATCGAAAGGGAGGCGAGCCATTTCATTTCATCCGTGGAAATGTCGGCGCGCGGCGTGCGGATGATCGCGGCATCGAAGCCGTCGGTGTTGAGCGAGGCAATCGTGTCGCTGTCCGGCACCAGCATGGTCTTACACAGTTGCCAGCCGTGATGCGTTTCCGTGTAGACGCCGGCCATGCGGTTCCATTCGAGGGTCACTTCGCTCGGCCAGTCCAGCACTGCCAGAAGCACTTTATAGGCATTGGGGCGGCGGGTCACGCTGCTGAAGATTCCGACCTGCGGAACCCGTTCGATCAGCCGGTCCGCTTCCAGCCGCTCAAGCGTGCGGTCCAGCACGCCGCGGTGGCATTTGAACTTATCCATCAGTTTTCGGACCGAATAGAACTTCGTGCCGGAGGGGAAGTTGTCAAGCTCCCGGTCCAGCATCCGGTACAGTTCTTCGATTTGCGGTTCAAGTTTCATACGCTCTTTCCAAAATTGTGCCGCCTTGTGAATAATTATACCGGAAATGCACAGTTAAAACAATAACTGTGCATAATTTTTGCGGAAAATCATACATCCGCCGCAGGCCTGTAATCCGGGATGAAGAATATAAAAAGAGTGCGAAGACGAATCTGCGCACTCAAATTGCGATCCGGGACGGGGCCTTCCGTCAACGGATGGCTTTGGACATCCGCAGGACGGTGTTGTAGTAGACCACGAGATCTTTGGCGGTCTCGTACTCTTTGGGATTCGGGGAGTTCTTCAGGAGCTGCATCGAAACCTTGGCGACCTCCAGCGCCTTGTCCGGGCGGCCGCAGTAATAAAGCACTCCGGCGTATTCGCGCGCGATCAGCCCCTTCTGGCGGTCGTCGGCGAACTTCGGTGCGTTGTAGGCGGCATGGGTCAGCTTGTAGGCGTTTTCCACGCGCAGCTTGCCGACCGGCTGGCTGAGCTCCTGCCGGGCGAAGCGGATCAGCACCGCCGGCTGGTCTCCGAAGTCGGCGACCAGGCGGTCGAACCAGACGGGCAGCCGGGTGTCCGCCCCCGCCTGGTGCAATGCGCGGATCAGCTGCTCATAAAGCTTCAGGTTGCGGGGGAGCTGTTTCAGGCCCGCTTCGGCGGTCTTTTCGGCGGTGTCGATGTCGTTCATCAAAGTGCCGGTCAGATTGATTTTGAGGGTCAGCAGTTCAAGGTTATCCGGATGTTTTTCCAGCTCGGCGTCGACCAGTTTGCGCACGGTCGGATAGTCCTTGATCTTCATCGCGCTCATCACCGCCTGGGAGAACTTCTCGCGCTCGATATTGCCTTTCAGATCGTATTTGCCGGAGAGGATTTCCGGGAGCACCTCGTCGAGGTATTCCGGGCGGCCGCGCCAGAGCAGTTTGCCTGATTTGTCGATCACCGCCGCCAGCGGCACCTGGTCGTTGGGCCGCATATAGGTGTAGAGCGTCTTGAGGATATTGTCGGCGGCGACCGGGAAGGGCAGGGGCTGGTTCCTGATGAATTTGTCGACCGCCTCCGGGGAGTCGGGCGCGATGCCGATGAACTGCAGCTCCTTTTCCCCGAACTTGTTCGCGGTGGCGATGATGCGTGGAAACACATCCAGACTGCGCTGGCCGATGGTCCAGAAGAACAGAACCGCGTGCTTTTTGCCTTTCAGGTCGGCGAGGTTGACCGGCTTGCCGGAGAGCCACGCCCGCAGGTCCAGTTCGGGAACCTCCGCTCCGGTCTCCAGCGTCGCGCCCGGGGCGGAGAAGATGCAAAACAGCGCGGCTGCCGCCGCAATGAACAGTTTGAGGGAGTTCTTCATTTCATTTTCTCCAATCGGTCAAACCATTTGAACAGAAATTCGGCGCAGAGCACGAAAAGTCCCGACACCAGCAGCGGCCAGCCGGTATAGCCCGCCCGCATCGCCTGAATGCCGCTGACGATCAGCGGCACCGCGCAGAGGACCAGCGCCAGCCGGAACAATAAGCGGCAGAGCTTCACCAGCAGCGGATTGGGCTTGTTCGCAAGCCGGGCCGGTGCGGGGGAAGCCGGAGCCGCCGCGTTTTCCGGTTCCGGCCGGGTTTCGTGGCGGCGCATCGCCGCATAAACCAGCGTGGCGGTCATCTTCTCAAAGGAGATGCCGGAAACTTTAGCCGCTTTCGGCACAAGACTGGTGGCGGTGCAGCCGGGGATGGAGTTCCCCTCCAGCATATAGGGCACGCCGTCTTTGCCGACGATGAAATCCACCCGCAGGATGTCGCGGCAGCCCGCGCCCAGATAGAACTTGACCGCCTGCCGGGAGGCGTCGGCGACCTGTTCCGCGGAGAGGGAGCGGGCCGGGCAGAAGTATTCGGTGTGCCCGTCCTTGTAGACGTATTTGGCGTCGTAGTCGTAGAAGCCGTGGGGGCTTTTGATCTCGATCGCCGGGAGCACTTCGCCGTTCACGATCGGGACGGTGATCTCGATGCCGTTGATGTACTCCTCGACCAGCAGCTCGCCGGCCATCGCGAACTCTTTTTCCAGAGCGGCGTCCCACTCTTCGGCGCGTTCGACCTTCACGATGCCGAAGGTCGAACCTTCCATCGGGACCTTGAGGATCAGCGGCAGTTTCAGGTTCTGCGGCAACTCCCGGCGGTCGCGGGTCACGACGCTCCACTTCGCGGTCGGGATGCCGAGCCGGTCGAGCAGCCGCTTGGTGGCGATCTTGTCCATGGTCAGCAGACTGGCGGCGCTGCCGGAGCCGACGAAACGCAGGCCGGCTTCCTCCATCACCTTCTGGATGCGGCCGTCCTCGCCGAAGCCGCCGTGCAGCACCGGGTAGACCACGTCGGCTTCGCGCATCTCCGGGAGGAGGCGGCATTCGGTCACATCCGTGACCGTCACGTCGAAGCCGCCGTTGCGCAGGGCCTGTGCGACCGCACTGCCGGATTTCAGCGAAATTTCACGTTCGTTGCTGGCGCCGCCGAGCAGGAGGTTGATTTTCGGGGCCTCGACGGCGGCCATCACTTTGGGCAGTGCGTCCGGGTTCAGGAATTTCACTTCGGGACGCAGGTAGAAGCCGTGCTTTTCCGCGACGGCGCAGCGCAAATGGCGGACCAGCTCCACATAGTCGGATTCCCTGCCGGAATCGAGGTTCACGATGAAGTTGGCGTGTTCGGCGCTGACCGCGACGCCGCCGATCCGGTAATTTTTCAGGCGGCACTGGTCGATCAGTCTGCCCGCCGGTTCAAATTCGGAGACGTTGCGGAAGGTGCAGCCCGCGCTGCGGCCGGCGGGTTCGCGTTTGCGCCGCGCCTCGACTTCGGAGCGGAGCGCGGCGATTTCGGTTTCGCGGTCGGCGGCGGGCAGTTTCAGCTCCGCACCGGTGATCACGACGTCGTCGGGAATGGAGCTGCCGCGGTAACGCCACTCGATTTCGTCGTGGCCGGCGCTCCACGGATTGCCGCGGAAGTCGAAGCCGCTGACTTTGACGATGAAATCGCCGATCGAGACGCCGTTGGCACCGGCGTTCATCCGGAGCGCGCCGCCGAGGGTGCCGGGGATGCCGGCCAGCCGGGCCAGCCCGCCGAGGCCGAGTTCGACGGTGCGGCTGGTCAGGTCGGGCAGCCGCAGGTGCGCACCGGCGCGGATGATGCCGTTTTCGCTGCTGAATTCGGAAAAGCCGTTGCGGTGCAGCCGGATGCCGAGCATCGGGCAGGGGGCGTCCATGCCGACGAGGTTGGTGCCGCCGCCGATCACAAAGACCGGAATCGCGTGTCCGGAGGTGAAGCGGAGCAGTCCGGCCAGCTCCTCCGGGTCCTGCGGTTCGGCGAGCACCGGCAGCGCGGAACCGACGCCGAGCGAAGTGATGTCGCGGTATGAAACGTTTTCACGGATGGCGAGCCGGGGGAGGGCGCGCTTGAGGTCGTCGAGATATTGCGCTTTCATTGCTTGTTGTACACTTTCTTCGGATCGAACACGGTTTCGCCGGTTTCCACAAGCGTGCCGCCGTCGACTTTGCGGTAGAAGCAGCTGCGGTGGCCGGTGTGACAGGCGGCGCCGCCGATCTGTTCGACCTTGAAGATCACGCTGTCGCCGTCGCAGTCGACGAGGATTTCGCGGATCAGCTGGACGTTGCCGCTCTCTTCGCCTTTGCGCCACAGCCTTTTGCGGCTGCGCGAGTAGTAGACCGCGCGGCCGGTCGCGAGGGTTTCTTGCCAGGATTCCGGGTTGATGTTGGCCAGCATCAGCACTTCACCGGTCCGGAAATCCTGGGCGATCGCCGGGATCAGGCCGCCGTACTTGCTGAAATCGAGTTCGATCATTCTTTCTTGAGCCTTGCAGAATAGTTTTTGGGGATGCACCTTCTATTAATGTGGTCGCATTTGTCGTTTTTTGCAAGTCGCCGGAAGCAGGTAATTGGAAAAATGATCGAAGTATGAAAGCGCGTTCAGCCAAGCGGAACGGTCATGCCGTCGGAGGCGAACAGCACGCCTGCCCCCCATGCCGCATCGGCCTTCGCCTTCTCTCCGGCGGGATCGCGGAGGATTTCGAGGCCGTGGTGGAGAAAGAGAAGCCGTCTGACCGGCCAGTGCCGCGCCCGGATCAGTGCGCACAGTTCGGCGGCCCGGTGGTGGCCGGTCTCCGCCATCAGCAGTTCGGTCGGCTGTTCCAGCCATGCCGCCAGCTCGTCGAGCGAACCGACGTCGCCGGTGTAGACGATGTGCTTGGGGCCGAACCGGAGCCGGAAGGAGTAACTGCGCGGCTTGCCGCTGCGGGGATCGGGCGGCATGTGGCGGTTGGGCAATGCTTCGACTGCCGTTTCGCCGTCGCGGTGGAGTTCGCCGGGGCGGAGTTCACGGACGACCGGCGTGAAATCCCATTCGTCCCCAGCCGCCGCGTCGGCTTTCAGGAACACGTCGGCCGCGGCGATGACCTCCGGCGCGGAGGTGTGGCAGGGAAGCTCCCGGAACTCCCGGTCGCCCCGGAGCCATTTTTCCTTACGGATCGCCTGAAAAATTCCGGGCAGCCCCGCGGTGTGGTCCAGATGCGGGTGGGACAGGAAGAGGGCCTTGACCTTCAGCGGTGAAAGCCCTTTCGCATAGGCGTGGGAAGCGCATCCGCCGCCCGCGTCGAACCAGAGCAGTCCGCCGTCGTCCTCTTCGAGAATCCACGACGTGTAATCCCGTCCCGGCATCGGTTCGGTGCCGGAACAGCTTCCGAGAATGTGGAGCAGCATTGTAATCTCCTTGTCTGATTTCAGGTCGGGCTAGACCAGGTCGCGGCGGACTCCGAGGGTGGATTCGGAGAAGACGACCGGATCGGTCTGCCGGAAGATTTCGCGTTGGAGCTCTTCGGGAGAGGGATCGGCCAGCAGCGCGATTTCGTACTCGTGTTCCCCCTGATCGGTGATCCGGTAAGTGTTGACCGCCGGAACGCGGTAGGGATCATGATGGGCGTAATAGGGGGTGCGCAGCAACGTCAGGCGCAGCTCGCCGCCGGACTGGACGTCGCAGGCGAAACAATCCTTCGACACGACGGCGAGCGACTGTTCCCGGCCGCGCAGCAGACTGTAATTGAAAAACGGAAATTCTTCGCCGTTGAGTTCGCGGCGGAGTTCGCCGCCGGGGCAGCCGTCGCGGCGTTCGAGAACCGGGAAGGCGGGAGTGAGCACCAGCTTCACGATCTGCTGCGCGCCGTTCCAGTTCAGGCGGAGCCGGAGCCGCAGTCCGCGGAATCCCGCTTCGCGGCGCAGGGCGGCATGGATGGTGTTGCCGCGTCCGTCGCTGAAGCGGCCGAGCGACTGGGACAACAGCGTACCGGTGAAGTGACTGCGGAATTTCCCCGCCTGCCGGAAGGAGTGGCCGGGTTGGGCCGGATAGCCGTTCAGCCCGTGACTCCAGGTGTCGGAGCGGTCGCGGATTACGTCGAAGCGCAGCGGTGCGCCGAAATATTCGCGGCCGCCGCATTGCAGGGAGGCGACGCCGCCGGGAGCCGGGAGGCTGCCGGAACGGTCCGGGGCGGAGGAACCGGCGTAGTCGAGGTACAGGATTTTCCGGCCTTGAGGCGGCAGTTCGAGCGGAAAAGCGAGGCGGGCCAGCCGCATCACGGCGGCTTCCGGAGGCAGCGGCTGGAGCGGCACCGTCCGTCCTTTTTCATCCAGCAGCCGGATGGTTTCGATGCCGCGCCTTCCGCGTGAATACTCCCATGAGACCCACGGCTCGACCTCGAACAGCCCGCGATAGGGTTCAGGGCCGGTGTTGTCGAAGACCAGCCGCTGCCGGGAGTCGGGGCGGAACCGCACGTTGCGGCGGCGGACCGCGCGAATCTGCGCAGTCCGGGCGAGGCTGCGCACCGCCCCGAGGCTGTCCAGTATCCCGTCGTAGGCGGAGGCGATGGAGCTGCCGGGCAGGAGGTCGTGGAACGTTGCGAACAGCAGCTGTTTCCACGCCTTTTCCCGCTCGGAACGGCTCAGGAGGCGTTCCGACTGAAGCAGCCGGTTTTCGGTCAGCCGCACCGCGCGCTTGATCGCGGAACAGGCGGAATAACAGCCGATCGCGTGGTGGCGGAGTTCCCCGGTCACCACCGGCAGCTTCGCGCCGGAGCCGCGGACCGCGTCGAAAAAGGCGTCGGGATGGCTGAACCGGATTTCGGCGTCTTTGCGGCCGCGCTGCGTGAGGAGGTAGTCGATTTCGGCGCGGGCGGGGCCGCCGCCGTGGTCGCCGACGCCGCAGAAGCACATGATGTGGCCGACCGCCGGATCGACGGCGGTGATCACCCGTTCGAGGTGGCCGGGAAGGTATTCGGGGGAGGAGCTGTAACTCTCGAAAATGCGGGCGGCCAGCAGTTCCGCGCCGTTCGGGGAGCGCCAGCGGAAGAGTTCGCCCGGCAGTGTTTTTTCCTGCGGGGAGGGGCGCATCATGCAATAGTTGATGATCCCGGCTTCGCGGTAGAAGTCCGGCAGGAAAGCGCCGTGGCCGAAGCTGTCCACATTGTAGCCGGTCCTGACTTTGACGCCGAATTTTTCCCGGAAATACGCTCCGCCGAACTCGTTGTGCCTGCGGTAGGTTTCCGGCGACGCGAGATTGCAGTCGGGCTGGACGTACCAGCCGCCGACCACGTGGAGCCGTCCGGCGGCGATATGGCCGCGCAGCCTCTCGAACGTGGCGGGATCGTGCCGCTCGACGGTCTCGTAGAACCACGCTTCGCCCCGGGTGAGGTGGATTTCCGGGTAGGCGTCCAGCAGGTCGCAGGCGGTCCGGGCGGTGGAAAGGGCTTCGTCGATGCCCTGTTCCAGCCTCCAGAGCCAGACCGGGTCGAGATGGGAATTGAGGATGATGTGAACGATCGGCTTCATTGGTTGTGTTGGTCCTTGGTGGTGGTGGTTTGTTCGATGGCCGCGATCTCTTCCGGGAGGAGGGCGATGCCGTAGATCCGGCAGTCGTAGATCCGGCAGTCGAGCGCGGAACGCACGCCGCCTTTCCCGTCCGGGAAACCGCCGGCGAAGAATGTTCCGCCGTAGGGAAAGACGGGGCCGGCGATCGAGTCGCGGGCCTCTTCCTGCCCGTTGACGTAAAGTACGGCGACGGTTTCGACGCCGCGCCCTTCGGCGACGCCGGTTACGCGGTACTGCCTGCCGGGGACGAGCCGGGTCTTGCTGTGGATCATCAGGCTGTCCGAACGGAAAGCGTTCCACACATTGAAAAAGACGCGGCCGTCCGGCGTCACGCCGAGCGCGTTGTCGAAGCCGGGCCGCCCGGCGATCACGCCGTTCTGCTTCGGGAGTGCGTCAAGTTGCACGGCGGCGGTGACGGTGACCGATTCCGGGGCGTTGCCGGGTTTCCAGGCGGCGGTCGAGCCGCCGGTGAAATGCCACGCTCCGTCCTGACGGCGGACGTTTCCCGAAAACACCGGTTTCGCCGTGCCGGTTCCGTCGAGGGCGGCGACCGGGGACATCACCGGCCACGCCTCCTTGCCGGTTGCGCCGGGAAGTGCGCAGATTTCACTGGGAGTCAGCGCCTTGTAGTGGAAGTAAAAATTGCCGACCGCACAGGCTACGGGCGATTTCGCGTTGCCGTCGCGGTCTGCGTCGATGCCGCCGAGGAAAAGTTCCCGGCCGTAATGGCGCGGCGGCATCGGCAGGGTGTCGGCGGCTTCCAGCGCTCCGTCGATGTAGAGTTTCATCGCCGTATGGTTGTCGCGGGAGCAATCCATCGTACCGGCGACGCGGTGGCGCCTGCCGGGGATCAGCGGATTCCGGGAGATCAGCAGGCGGCTGGTTTTGCCGTCGCGTCCGAAGCAGGAGAAAGTCACCCGTCCGTCCGGGCGGACCGCGAGCGCGTTGTGGAAGCCGGGCCGTCCGGTGATCACGCCGCTTTTTTCCGGCAGGCGGTCAAGGGTGAGGTCGACGACATAGCTCGCCGACAGGGGGCGGTCCGGGTAAAGCCACGGAATTGAAAAGCGGCAGACCGAGCGTTGCCCGTCGAATTTCAGCGCATCGCCTGTTTTTTCCAGCGCGGTGCGCAGCGTGACCCGGACGTCGTGCCCGACGTACCCCGAGATGTCGCCGTTGTGGAAAAAGACGACCGGGGGCCGCTCGAACGGCGGTTTCGCGGCGAGCGTCCCGGCGCACGACAGCAGGGTGGAAAACACAAGGATCGTGAACAGCTTCATCGGGCGTTTCCTCCTGTATGGATTTTATTGAGCAGAATCTTTCTGCACGCGGTGAAGGTTTCGGCGGGCTTGAGGTTGAGCTTCAATTGCGGGCCGCGGCCGATCGGCCTGCCGGTATAAGCATCGAACCACTCCTCCGCGCCGCCGACGTTGAGGTCGTACAGGCCGCCCTCGCCGGCGGTGACGGCGACGAAGTCGCGCCCCTTGTGAATTCCCGCGTTGCGCGAACAGTAGACGTGCGCTCCGGCCTTGCGGGCGAAGGCGCGGATCGTCGCGGCGGGCAGGTCGACCGCGCCGCAGAATACCGAAAACGGTCTGCCGTCTCTGCCGGGCCGGAGTACGATCGCCGGGGTGCCGTAGCTGTCGCGCCAGTAGGCGAGCACGAGGTCGCCCTTTTCCGGGACCGGGGCGAAGACCGGCCGGAGGGTCTGTCCCCACCCGTAGTGATCGGGCAGGTTGAAGTCGAATCCCTCCGGGCGCGCCCAGACCGTCCAGGTGGCCGGCTGGACCGGGCGGACTTTGAAGCCGGTCGTCTCCTCGATCGTTTTCAGCGAAAATTCATTGCGGTCGAGGTCGATGTAACCGGGGGCCCACATCCAGACCGTCGGGATTTTTCCGGCGCGGTCGCGCAAGGCGCGCCGTTCTTCACCGGTCAGCGCGACGGCGTTGCAGTGGATGTCCAGCTTGCTGTAACCGGCCTTGCCGGAAACGATGTCGTCGAGGAGCCGGACGCCGGAAGCGCAGCCGGAACGGGACACGCGGTCGCGCATCGCGCTGACGCCGCCCTCAAGGGTGTAACGCGGTTCGTTCGCAGAAACGATGAAATCGGCGTTCTTTTCGTCGAAAACCAGCGTCACGTCGGGGCGGTAGGGTTCCGGATCGTCCAGAACGGCGGCTTCGATCCGGTCTGCGAAGGCCTTTTCCTCCCAGAGCGCGGGATCGTTCCACATGCCGCGCGAATGGTGGTCGTACCACCAGACGCCGTAGTTGCGCGCGAGGTTGAACAGGAAGTTGCGCCGCAGCAGCAGGCGGGTCTCTTCGAGGGTGCGGTCGAAGGCGGCGCGGTGGCTGCCGTCCTCGGGCATGCGCTGGCGCATGGAAATATGGGTCGCGGTGTCGTCCTCGTTGAACCAGATTTTGCCCGCCGCCGTGATGCTTTCGCCGACGGTGTGGGTGAACTGAGGGCCTCCCGGCACCCGGGCGAGGTTGGAGTAGCTGTACGGGCCGCAGAGCACGTCGATGTCGGGGGAGCGCAGCAGCCGGGCGAGCGCGAAGTGTCCCGACTGCGAGGGGCCGTTGCTCTGCGGCATACACTCGAAAAGATAGCCGTAGAAGACCGAGACGATGCGGGTTTTGCCGCACTCCTCGCGCACGACGCGCGCCAGTTCCAATGCGAAGTCCGCCATGTCGCGGTTCAGGAACGCATTGAAATCGATGCTCGCTTGTTCGGTGTGCGGGTCGTGGAATACCTCGCCCTCGCGTCCGCTGCGGAGCGTCGGCGGCGGAACCGGCGCGTTTTCAAACGTGAGGTGGTTCTTCTTCCACGCCCTGCACAAGGCGGTCAGGTCGTTGCGGTACTTCTCCTTCAGGAAGTTGCGGAAGGCCGCGCCGGTCGCGTCGTCGTAGCCGAACAGGTTGCCCCGCCGCGCGAAGTTGCAGTACTGGAATTCGCCGTGGTGTCCGGCGGCGACGTGGTAGCCCATCATGTGATCGCCGTACTTGCGTTCCATATAGCGGATGAAGTCGCGCAGCGCCCCGGCGGCTTCGCGGCGGTAGCGCGCGGAGGCGATCGCAACCTGATCCCGGCTGCCGTCGGCGGAGAGATTCTTTTCCCGCATATCCGCCTCGGCGAACGGCGGCTCCTGAAATTGGACGCGGGGCATGAAAAAGGCGTCGGGATCGGATTTCAGGATTTCGCCGCAGATATGGTCGGCGAAATCGGCGGCGGCTTTCCGCTGCGCTTCGTCGCCCCACAGCGGCAGGAAGCTGACCGAATAGACCCGGACGCCGTGTTTCCGGGCCAGCTTGACTTCGGCGGCGACGCTTTCCGTTTCCACCGGATCGCCTTTGGTGATCCGCGCGGCGGAAAAGATGAAGTTGCTTTCGGCCTCGCCGTTGCGCGTCAGCCGCGGCACGCCGTTGATCGGGCGGACGCTCCAGTCGTCGGCGTGCAGCGCCGCGGAAACGGCCAGCAGCAGTGCCGCCAGAAGGGAAAATCTGTTCATTTGCAAACCTGTTTTTCTGTGGTGGATGTTGATCCTCTAGCGGGCGTACCGCTTGATGCCGTTGCTGTCCGCGTAGTAGATCAGAGGAACGTATTCCGCCCCCAGCTCGCGCCCGGAAGCGGTTTTCGCGTGGCCGTCGAAGAAGGCCGCCGTCGTCCTGCCGAGATGGTGTTCCTTGACCGCATTGGTGTACGAGTCGCAGTAGTAGGTGATCCGGTAGTTCCCGACGGAAGCGAGTTCGGCATTTCCTGCGTCGGCGCAGGCAATCGTACCACCGGGAGATTTGAAGCGGCCGGGCAGGTAGACGCCCCACTGCTTATCCGGGTCGATGCCCACAATGCCGGTTCCGAGCCGGGCTTTCACATCGCTGGTGGGCCATCCCTTCAGGGCCGGCACGATGTCCATCCAGCCGATGGTTCCGTTCAGGTCGGCCGCCCCGACGCGCGGTGTCCAGTTCGGGTCGAAGTCTCCCGAGGGAGCTCCGCTCTTGGTGCAGGTGAAGGTCCCCCACGGCGCATAAGGGGTCAGGCCGGAGGCGGTGCCGTCCCATTTGATGCCGGAGAGAACGAATGCCGTCAGGGCGGTTCCTCCGTACGCCTGCGGCCCCTGATAGTACATATAATCCTTGAAATCATTGGCATAGAGCTGGTTGGCGAGGATCGCCTGCTTTTTGCGGTTGAGGCATGCGCTGGTCTGAGCCGATTCGCGGGCCCGGTTCAGCGCGGGCAGCAGCATGGAAGCGAGAATCGCTATAATTGCTATTACGATCAACAACTCAATGATGGTGAATCTACTTGTTTTTTTCATGTTTTTCTCCATGCGGTTGATTGGGGGCGGATGAAAGTTTCAATTTCTCCAGTTCAACCTCCTTTCTGCTGTGGATTCAGGTTTTTCACGGAGGCGCGCTCGATCAGCAGGCTGGGAACGCGGCGGATGCCGAACGGTTTTCCGCTGAAAAGATTTTCCACTCCGGCGCGGACTTCCCGCACATAGCCGTCGAAGTCTCTTGCCACGGTCGTCAGCGGCGGATCGCACCGGGCGGCAGAGGGAACTTCGCTGTTGGCGATCACGCTGATATCGCCCGGAATCGAATAACCGAGCGACTGTACCGCCTGATAGAGGCCGTTGGTGGCAAAAACACCTTGTACGAAGTAACCGGTAAAGATTGCCCCGTGTTGTCGCAAATGGCGGTAAACAGCTTTTTCGGTGGTGGCCATGCTTGATTCTCCCGTGTGATGCCGGCAGGTGATGATCTGCGGCCTGATGCCATGCAGTTGCAGATAAGCGATAAAGCCGCCGGTTTCCCGCCGGACGCAGAGATCGGCGGATTCGGAAACGAGCGCCGCGATTTTCCGGTGTCCGTTCCGCAGCAGGTAGTCGGCGGCGAGCATGCCGGTGTATTCCGGTTCGCTGTCGATGGCGTTGACTCCGTCGCAGGAGATGTGGTTTTCCAGAAAGACCAGCGGGATTTCGCAGGAGAGCAGCCGGGCGACGTCCTGTTGCGTGCAGTCGGAAAAGGCGTAGGTCAGCAGCGCGACGTCGCCGAGTTCGCGGTTCAGCCTGCCGAAGAAGAACTCCCGCTCCTTCCCGGGCGGAATGAGCGCGCGTGAAAAAACACAGCCGGGGAGGGCGCTGAACGCCTCCTCGAATTTTGCATCCAGCGTCTGCCAGTATTCGGAAGGCCAGTCGCTGTGGACCACGACGATGCGCCGCACGGCGGGATCGGGCCGTTTCCGCACGAAAATGCCGACCTGCGGTTCGATGCGGATCAGCTCCTCGGCTTCCAGCCGGGCGAGAGCCTGCTCCAGAGCCCGCCGGGAGGTCCGGAAACGGCCGATCAGCGTCTGGTAGGAGAAAAAACGGTCGCCGGGCGCATGGTCCGTCAGGGCCGCGCGGAGTTTTCCATAGAGCCGCCGGATTTCCGGCTGTATGTCTTTAGGCATTTTTCATCTCCTTATCCGTACTGTGAGTTAATCTATTGTTATGCCACAACCATCGCAAAACTATGTCACAATAAATATAAAGCGGAGGTGAAATTCATTCCAGCCGGAAGCAATGATTTGTCTTTCCCGGCTCGGGGGACATCTGCCATGTGAAGGGAACGGAAGAAAGATAAAAACTACCTGTTTGATTACGTTTTGGTCATAAAGTGGATTGTATCTATTGAAAATACAAAGAAAAACAGTATGTTTATATTATGCTAATAAGAATACATTGAAAGGATGTATGAAACTGCTGGTACACACCGGTGGCGGAATTTCGTCCTGCGAGGCGAAAGAAAGCCGTCCGTTGAGTGAAACCCTGCGGGAAGCGGGGATAGGGCTGGATTTGCGCTGCGGCGGCAACGGGCGTTGCGGCAGGTGCCGGATCGAGCTGGTTCGCGGCGATTTCGTTGCGGCGGGCCGCGCGGTTTCCCTGCGGGGCAAAGAGACGGCGGCGGTGAACGCCTGCACCTGTTTCCCCGCCGGAGCCGAGGGGGAGATCCGGATTCCGGCGGCCTCGCTGCACCGGAGCGACGGGGCGGTGGAGGTGAACTTTTCGCCGGTGCCGGATCTGTCCGGGGGGCCCGGAGGCCTGTCGGTTGCGGTGGATATCGGCACCACGACGGTGGCCGCATTGCTGGTGGAGGATGGGCGGATCGTCGCGTCGGCGGGGATGCCGAACCGGCAGTTCCGGTTTGGAGACAATGTGATCGACCGGATCGCCGCGTGCCAGAGTTCGCCCGGGGCGCAGCGGGAGCTTCACCGGGCGGTGGTCGATGAGACGATCAATCCGTTGCTGGCGCAGTTGGCGGCCGATCCCCGCCGGATCAGCCGGATGGCGGTCGCCGCCAATACTGTGATGACCCATCTGTTTTACAATGAAAGTCCGGTTTCGATCGGGACGGCGCCGTTCACGCCGAAGTTCCGCCGTTTCCCGGAAGTCGCCGCCGCGTCGCTCGGAGTGGCGATTCGGCCGGAGGGAAGGATCATCGCGGCTCCGGCGATTTCCGGCAACGTCGGCGGCGATATCACCGCCGGGCTGGTGGCGACGGGCTTCGGCGCGTCCGGCGGAACGGAGCTGCTGCTGGATCTGGGAACCAATTGCGAGATGGTATTGGCGCACCGGGGGAAGGTCTGGGCCTCCAGCGCGGCGGCGGGACCTGCTTTCGAAGGGGCGAACCTGAGCTTCGGATGCCGCGCCGCGCCGGGAGCGGTCGAGCATCTGGCGCTGTCGGCGGCGGGCAAGCTGGAGCTGCAGGTTTCCGGGGGCGGAGCACCCATCGGCCTGTGCGGTTCCGGGGCGGTCGATTTTCTGGCGGAAGCCCGCCGCGCGGGGGCGCTGGATGAGTACGGAAGACTGGAGCCGGGGGTGCTGCAGCGCTGGGGACGGCTGGTGACGCGCAACGGCGGGAACGGTTTCCGGATTGCCTCCGGCATTGTGGTGACGGAAGCGGATATCGAGCGGCTGTTGAAGGCCAAAGCGGCTGTCGGCGCGGGAATCGCGTCACTGCTGCGCCATGCCGGAGTGGAACCGGAAGAGATTCGGATATTTCATCTGTGCGGCGGTTTTGCCCGCTGCCTGGATTTGGATGCCGCGCAGGCGATCGGGATGCTTCCGCGATTGGAGCGGCCGGTATTCCGGATCGGCGGCAATACCTCTCTGGCGGGTGCCGTGTTGCTGGCGGCGAGGCCGGACCGGATGGCGGAATTCGAGAAATGGGCGGATTTGCCGTGCGATTTGCCGCTGAATTCGCTGAAAGGTTTCGAGGAGAGTTATATCGATGGGTTGCTTTTAGACTGAATACAAGTGATTTGTGATGGTGTTTATAATTTGATTTCACTAAAAAAGAATAATTTTGCCTTTTTTATATCTTTTTTTGCAATTTTTTGTTTGCTTTGTTCGTTTTTTATAAAAATGGAGTTATATTATGCCAGAGTTACCGGAGGCTGAGAATATCGGAAGGGCTTTGAAGCGCGCGTTGGTGGAACGCCGGATCGTAAAGGTGGAGGTGTTTACTCCGGCCATGCGCGAACCGCTGACGCCGCTGCTTTCGGCCGGATTGGAGGGGCGCCGGATCATCGATGTGCGCCGGCGCGCGCGTTATGTCGTGGTGGAACTGGATGACGGGCGCGGGCTTCTGATGCACTTCGGGATGTCCGGGGTGGTTCGGGTGGAGTCGCCGGAGGTGCCCCGGCGGAAACATGAACATGTGTTCCTGCACCTGGACGACGGGCGTGCTTTCCGGTTCGAATGCACAAGGCGGTTCAGCGTGCTGAAAGTTTGCGAACTCCCGCGGCCCGGCGGGTGGCCGTCTGAACTGGATGCTCTCGGTGTGGAGCCTCTTACCGATGCGTTTAACGGAAATTATCTTTATGAAAAGTCGCGCGGCCGCACGGGATGTGTCAAAAATTTTATCATGAACAATGAAATAGTGGTCGGGATCGGCAATATTTATGCGACGGAAACGTTATATGCATCAGAAGTCAGTCCGTTGCGCGAAACCGGTTCCGTGACCCGCGAGGAATGTTCGAGAATCGCCGAGTGCGCGAAACGGATTCTGGCGCGGGCCATCGAACTGGGCGGCACGTCGATCTCGGATTTTTTGAATGTGGATGGTTCGGAAGGAAAATTTGCCCTGGAGCTGGCGGTGTACGGCAGGAAGGGGCAGGCGTGTCCGAAGTGCGGAGAACGGATTGAGATGAGGAAGCTCGGCGGCCGCAGTTCCTGCTTCTGTCCGGTGTGCCAGAAGTAGATGGGCCGGGGTTCCGTAAAGTAAGTAACTCATGCTATATAGGAGGACGATATGAAGTTCCGGGTCATGCTTATGACTGGACTGTTGCCGCTCGGTTTGGGCTTGGCCGGCTGTGCGGCGATCGGAGAGAAACCGGAATCCGAAGCGGCGGCGGAGCTGTTGCCCGCCGCTCCCCAGCCGGAAGCGAAGGCGATTGCCTCCGCTTATGTCGCCGGGCTGGCGGAAGCGATCGAACAGGATGATTTCGCAAAGCTCAAGGCGGTGATTCCGCGGGAATCGAAGGACAAAGTGACGGAGGAGATGTTCAAACAGATGGCCGGAGAACTTTCCGAAGGGCTTGGAACTCTGAAGAAAACGGAGTATCTGGGAGAACTGAATCAGAGCGTGGTAATGGATTATATCTGGAAATTCACGTTCGAAAAAATGAGTGCCGACAAGGATGGCAAAACCCGCAATCTGTGCAAAGAGGCGCTGTACATGGTTCGCATGGGGCGAGTCGACGGGCGGTTTGTCATTGTCGGTTCCGGTTTCCGATTTTAACAGAATCTTTTAAATAATAACAAAAGGGATTTAAGATGAAAAGTTTGACTGAAAAGCAAAAGAACATTCTGGAATTCATCGAGGAGTTTCTTGATCGCGAAGGAATGGCGCCGACGGTTTATGAGATTGCCGACAATTTCCAGATCAAGACTTCGACGGTCTTCGCCCATCTGCGGGCGCTGCAGAAGAAAAAGCAGCTGTCGCGCAGCTCGAAGGCCCGCAGTATTTCGCTGATGTCCCGCGCGCGCGGAAGCCGGACGATGCCGAATTGCGCGCTGGCGATTCCGTTATTGGGACGGGTCAATGCCGGACTTCCCTCTGAAAGCATTGAATTCAAGGAAGGCGAGGTCTGCATTTCGAATACGATGCTCGGCGAGCATACGCCGGAGCAGATGTTCGCGCTGCGGGTGCAGGGCGAAAGCATGCGTGATCTCGGTATCTACGACGGCGACATCGTGATCTGCGGACAGGGCGCTTCAAAGCCGCGCCCCGGTGATATCGTGGTCGCGTTGGTGCAGGGGGAAGTGACGGTCAAGAGTTATTTCCCGAAAACGGGCGGCCGTATCGAGCTGCGTCCGGCGAATCCGGACTTCTCTGTACAGGTTTATCCGATTGCCGACGTGACGATCCAGGGCAAGGTAGTCGGCCTGCATCGCAAATATTGAGCAACCTGAAGTTGAAAGGGCTGTTGCAAAAACTCATGGTTTTGCAACAGCCCCTTTTTCATTTCTTCAACTTACGTTCTGTAGAGAATTCAAGTACAATCGGCACCATAACGCTCTGGGGTTGAGTTTTTTTATAATATGTAAGTCAATGTATTGTAGTTGTTTAGATATGGCAGCCCGGGCGGGAATCGAACCCACGGCCAACTGCTTAGAAGGCAGCTGCTCTATCCTCTGAGCTACCGGGCCGGATGATGACTTATTAATATCGTCCGTTTTTACTGATTTTCAAGCGCTAGTGGAGCATTTTCGACAGGATTGATGCGATTTTGTCGGCGGCTCCCGCCGGATGTGTGGTATATTCATTCAAACTGCCGGGACGCTGATAGGTGATGGCGGATTTCAGCAGCTCCTCCAGAGGGGGGCGGAGGTCCAGCGCGTTTGTGTTGTATTCGCGCGCCAGGCGGCGCAGCGCCGAAGCCAGTTCCGCGGATTCCGCGCGCAACGATTCCGGGCCGGGCAGAGCCGCAAGCGTCACCTGCCGGATGTTCGGATTCGCCTTGAGCTTCTCAATCAATGCCGAAATATAGCGGTCGCGCAGCCACGGTTCGGTTCCGGCAAGGTGGGACGGGCAGGGGAGCAGCAGCAGCGCGCTGGTCGCATCGCTGGCGGAGATCCGGGGCCAGGAAGCCGCTATCATCGCCGGAAGCGGGGACGGTTCGGACGGAGCAGGCACGAAATCCAGTTCGCGCCCGGAGGCTTTCAGGTTGAGTTCCAGCTGATGGCTGAAACTCATCTCGCCGGTTCCGAAATCCTCGCCGATCACCAGTATCTTACGGTCCTTGCGCAGTTCGTCATCGAGCTTGCGCAGCAGCTCCCAGTTGCGCAGTTCCGCCAGCGTCGGACGGTGCTGCAGCAGGATCGCCCGGTTGCCTTCCCCGTCGATCAGCCCCTCCGGGGTCGCCGTCAGTTTCAGATCGGCTCCGACCGGCACGATCCGGATCTTCCGGCTGTCGAATTGCAGGCCCGGCATTTCCAGTGTCAGCTCGTAGGTCTCGGTCTTCCTGAGCGGCGTGCCGCGGAAAGTCAACGGCAGCTTGAGAGAGAGGTCAGCGGCGAAACGGTCGAAGCGTTCATCCGGCTTGGCCGGGAGCGACAGCGTTTTGCGCTCCTGCTGCAGGATGGTTGGGGCGTCCGCGATGGAACGCAAGCTGAAGGTGATGTCGATGGCTTCAGGAAGTTTGGAACAGATTTCCGCCTGACCGTCGAGCGTCTCATGATCGTACAGCGTAGCGGGCAGCCACAGCTTCAGGAAGATATCCGCCGGAACCGGGACGACCGCGTCCTGCCGGTCGCGGCTTTCCACCGGCAGCATCAGCGGTTCGCCGTTTTTGCAGGTGAAAGCCAGGCCGGTATTGCCCCGCGTCGGCAACGCAATCCGTTTGGGAAGTTCGGAAAGCGGCCGGGATTCGGAGCCGTTCCAGGTGAACTCCACTCCCTCCTGTTCGCCGCGGACCGTGAATTGAGCCAGTTCCAGCTTGCTCTGCTTGCCGGTGTAAAGCTGGTAGTGCGCGTGGCGGTTGATAACCGGCAGCTTGCGGCCTTCGCGGTTTTCGAGGGCGGAAATGCTCAATGGCCGCGCCGGTTCGAAGTCGTCGGAAGTCAGCAGCCGGAACGGTTCGTTCTCTCTCCGGCGCATGGAGAGCAGCATCCGCCCCACGCCGGTATTCAGGCGGTGGTAAAGCTCGAAATCGTGGCTGCCGCGCGTCAGCTTGCGCTTGAAACGGACGGTTTCCGCCGGAGTTCCGCCGGTCCCGTGATGGCGGCCGACGGTTTCGCCGTCCAAGCGGACCAGGGTGAGGGCGTTGCTCAGCAGTTCAAACTCATACTCCCCGTCCTCCGGAATCTGCAGCATCCCGTAGAAGCGGCAGCTGTAGTATTCCGAGGTTTCCGGGGGGCGGGTCATCATCTGCACTTCGGTCGCGATATAGTCGCGCCGCCAGCGGCGCGAGACGATGCCGAGCAGGTCCCGTTCCGGTCCCTCCGGCGCATCGATTTGCACCTGCTGATAGCGTTTGGCCAGCTTGGCGCTTTCATTGATCACCCATTTCAACTGGTTCTTCAACTGCTGCTGCCGGTTCCGTTTCCGGTTGGCCAGTTCGCGCGCCGTGCTGCGGCCTCCCGACAGGATCGCCAGATATTGGGCGCGGCGCTGGCCGGCGTTGCGGGAGGCGATCCGGCGGCTGTTGCGTTCAAGCGCCTGCAACTGCTGTCTTGCGCGGGGCGGTTCCAGCGGCAGGTCGGAGTTGAGATGGAGCGCCATCAGCAGCCGGTAGGTCTGCCAGGCGGAGTGCCGGATCATCCAGCGGCTGCTCCGGGCGATGGCGTTGTTCCGGTTGCTGATGAATTCCGGCACGGTGCAGATCTGGCCGCCGCCGCCGAAGAAAGTCATATTCAGACGTTCGGGGGGAGGACAGGGAATGCCGGGATTTCCCCATTGGTCCGCAGGCTGTTCCGGCGTGACCCCGAGGTAAATCCGGTATTCCGCGGCACCCTTCGCCGGATGGACCGCCAGCGAACCGTTGTCGCGCAGCCGGAAGCCGACCGGCTTGCCGTCGGCGAATACCTTCAGGGATTTCGCCGGAACCGGCAGCAGGATTTCACTGAGGTCCAGCGAGGAGGGGGCATCGGCCTTTTCCGGTTTCGCCGTGATCCGGTAGGGAGCCTCCGGCACCTGCCAGTCGGCGGCATTGAGTCCGGTGAGGGTAAGCAGCAGGAACAGGATTCCACAGGAAGGACGCCGCATTATTCCGCCTCCGTTTTTTCCAGTTTGAATGCAAGGTCGAGACGGAATGGCGGGAGAGCGAAGGTGACCGGCTTGCCCGCTTCCACATTCAGCTTGAGTTCTCCCGGAAGGCACTCCCCGGTGAGAGGAACGAACCAGCGCAGCAGATAAACGCCGCCGGTCAGGTTGTGGCCGGCGAGTGTGACGGAACCGGGTCGGGTTTCGGGAAATTGGTTCGGATCGTCCGGGTACTCAAGCATCGCGTTGCGGTTGTAGATCCAGCCGTAGGCGGCTGCGGGCAGGGAGAGGCCGAGCGACTCATATTTCTGCTGGTTGGCCGGAACCGCGACGGCCGGCGTAAAATAGACTCGCTCTTTGCCGCGCAGGTCGATTCCCGCCAGATAACGGGAGAAGCCGAGGTAGTGTTGGTAATGATTCCGGAGATGGACGAAGTCGTGCCACCACAGGAACGGAGTTCCGGCGAGGCGTACGAAAAGCGAACTCCACAGTCCGCTGTGGATGTCGGCGAGAACCTGGCGTTCGCTGCTGCCCTGCGGGTTGCCGCCGAATTCGGTGATCAGCTGCGGCTTGTTGTAACGCATATTCTGCTCATAACCGCGCAGGTGGTCGACGAAATGAATCTGCGGGGAGCGGTAGGCGTCCCCCGCCAGATGGGTGATCGAAGGGTTGTCGAAGAGCTTGATGAAACGCCGCACGTTGTTGTAGTCGCTGCAGAAGTGGATGCTGACCGGCAGGTCCGGCCGGGAGTTGGCCTGCAGGAATGCGGCGGCTTTTTCCGCCCACCGGATTGCGCTGCCGTCGTTGTAGCGGCCCCAGTAGTCTTCGGTCAGGTCCACCTCGCTCCACAGTTCGACGGCCATCAGGTTGGGGGCGTTCCCCCAGCGTGCGGCGATATAGCGGGCCCGTTTGCGGTCGTTCTTTTCCGCGGCTTCGCTGCGGAAGAAGTCCGCGGGGTTGGCGAGAAAGCCGCCGTTGGCCTTCGCATGCGGGGTGGTCGAGTTGATCGGATTGTCCTGCCACTCCGGGTCGGAGCGGTCGCTGAGGCGGCCGTGGTTGTCGAGGATCAGATTCAGGTAGATGCCGTTCTTGCGGGCCTGCTCGAAAATGTGGTCGAGCTTCCAGGCGGCTTCGAGGTTGTAGCGGCCGACACCGTAGTTGCCGGCGCGGGTCGCGTCGTGTTCGATCGCGTAGGTCCAGCCGGCCATCCAGATTTCCACCGCGTTGATGCCGCCCCTGCCGCAGGCTTCGAGGTAGTCGTCGTAGTCGAAGGTGCCGCGGTCGGGGAGCTGGCCGAACTTGAAGCCGAATTCGCTGCGCCGGTCGGTGTTGGTATGAATGTTCAGGCCGACCGGAAAAAAGAACTCTCCGGTTCCCAATTCGAAGAACGGATCTTTCTCCGAGGCGCGGACAAGGCCGGGACGTCCGGAGGGCAGCGCGGTGAAGCTTTTCCAACTGCCGGTGACCGTCTCTCTGGCCGTTTTATCTGCAATGACCGCCCGGAGTCGATATTCGCCGGGAACGGGAGGAGTGAAACGGAATTCCCAGAACCCCTGTCCTATCGGCGTGGCCGTTTCACGGGTATGGTGGAGCCGGCGTTCGTAATCACGGCTGTAAAAGGCGGGCAGCCGGATGAGCTTCCCATTCGGCGCTTTGATTTCAAAATCCACGGTGACCTCATCCGGATCGAAGGGATTGAAAAACTCGCGCAACAGCCGGAAGCGGCCCTGGAACAGGGCGTTGGCTTCTCCCTGTTCCGGGAAGCGGCAGTCGAGCAGCGCGAGCTTGCCCGGTTCCCGTTTGCCGGTGCGGGCCGCGTTGCGGACCTCCAGGGTGAATTCACGCTTTTCTTCCCCGTAGACGGAGATGCCGCCCGCGTAAAATTCGGTTGCGGCCATCGCGTCGAAAGTCGCCGTGTGCCCGACGCCGCGCCAGACCGCGCCGGTGCGGTCCAGCCGGGCGGAGAGCTTCTGCCAGACGCCCGGCGTCAGACGGTACTCCTCGATGGTCTGATACCAGCGGCCGTCCTTGTCCTTGAAAAACAGCCAGGCGCGGACCGGATCGGGAGTATCGGTAATTACCCGCGCTTCCAGCTCGAATTCGGCTGCTTCAAACGCTTCGCGGGAGGGGCGGAACGTGGCGCGGTCCGGCTCCCGGTAGAGTTGCGCGGAGCCGGGGAAACGCACGGTGACGGCGGCTTCGCCGGGGGCTTCCGGGGAGGAATGCGGCGTATTCGTGCCGTCCGCTTTCCACACACCGGTAAGTTCCGCCGCATTCAGCAGCGGCAGGAAGGCAAGTGACAGGATCGTCGGGAACAGCGCGGAAATTCGTCGCATGCGGTTAAAGCTCCCTGATTTTGAGGTTGCCGGGACTCGCCGCGGCGGATTCCCGGATCCGGTCCAGTTGAGGACCGATATTGGAGAGGGCGCGAGCCGCCAGATGCTCGGGGACGGTTGCTCCGTTCCGGTCGAGCTGGTCGAAAAGATCGCAAACCGTCTGGCGTTCTGTGGGCCGCCCCGGCATGAAGAGTGCAACGCTGCCGGAGTTCTCCACGCGCTCAAACACCCCGGCCTCCACCAGTTCCCGGGCCAGCGGCTGCAGCCGGATCATCGGGATCGGCAGCGCGGCGCACAGTTCGCTGAAGGCGGTCGGCCCCTTGCCGTCGTCGAAATTGCGGTAGACGATCCGGGCCAGCGCGAGCTGGTATTCGCGGCGCAGCCGCAGGCTCAACGGGCCGGTATCCATCCGGTCGAAGAGTCCGGACGAGGCGTTCTGGTGCACGTAGCCGATCTCCGCTCCGAACAGCGCGATCTGCCACGACCATTGCAGCCAGATCAGGAAAAGCGGCAGCGCCGCGAAGCTGCCGTAGATGGTGTTGTAGCGGTAAAGGGCGCTCTGTACATAGATGAAGCCGTCCTGAAGCAGCTGGTAGAGCATTCCGGCGACGATTCCGGAGAGCAGGGCGGAGCCGAAGCGCACCTTCGTATTCGGCACCAGAAAGTAGATCAGCGTGAAGAGCAGAATCACCAGCAGCAGCGGAAAAAGCTTGATCATGATCGAAAACAGGATGAAACCCGCCCCGCCGAGCCACGGCATTCCCGCGAGGATGTGTCCCATCATGCTCCGCATGAACACTCCGGCGCTGCTCATCACCACCAGGATGATCGGAGTGACCAGGATGATCGCCAGATAGTCGCTGAACCGGCGGAACATATTCTTGCGGGTCGGCAGGTTCCAGACCGCGTTGAACGCGCGTTCGATGTTGGATGCCAGCCAGATCACCGTCCAGATCAGCGCGATTACGCCGACGCCGGCGACCACGCCGCCCTGCGCTTCCTTGAGGGTGGTGTCGGCGAACTGGTAGATCCAGTTCAGCACATCCTGATGGTTCGCGAATTTTTCCTCCAGGAACACCTGGAGCTTGTCTTCCAGCGAAAACCCTTTGGCAATGCCGAAAACCAGCGCCATCACCGGCACCACCGCAAACAGTGTATAGTAGGTGAGCGCCACCGCCCGCTGGCTCTGGTGGTCGCTGCCGTAGCGGCGCGCGCTGCAGTAGAAGGTACGGCTCAGCTTGCCGAGCCACGAAAGCTGTGTATAGGGAATATCGTCCCCGAGTACGTTGTGGTGAATCCAGGCTGAGCGGTCCTTCATCGGCGGTCACTTTCCGTTTTTGGCGGCGTTCAGTTTGTTGCCCCACGAATCCTTCAGCGTCACCGTGCGGTTGAAAACCGGCTTGCCGGGAGCGCTGTTCGGGTCGACGGTGAAGTAGCCGAGCCGCTCGAACTGCACCGTGCTGCCGGAGGCGAGCTTGGCCAGTTCCGGTTCGAGCCGGCCGGTCACGACCTTCAGCGAATCCGCATTGAGCTGGGTCAGGAAGTCAACTCCGTCGGCGCCGGGCTGTTCGACGCTGAACAGCCGGTCATAGAGCCGGACCTCTGCCGGAACCGATTCGGAAGCGGAAACCCAGTGGATCGTTCCCTTGACCTTGCGGCCGTCCGGCGCGCTGCCGCCGCGGGTGGCCGGATCGAAGCTGCATTTCAGCTCGATCACGTTGCCCGCCGCATCGGTGACGACCTCTTCGCACTTGATGAAGTAGCCGTAACGGAGACGGACCTCTTTGCCGGGAGCGAGGCGGAAATAGCCCTTGGGCGGTTCCATCATGAAGTCGCTCTTTTCAATATAAAGTTCGCGGGTGAAGGCCAGCTTGCGGCAGCCCGCCGTCGGGTCTTCCGGATTGTTGACCGCGTCGAGCGGCTCCACTCCCTCCTCCGGGAAATTGGTGATGGTCACCTTGAGCGGGTCGAGCACCGCGAGGAAACGGGGAGCGGAGGAGTTCAGCTCTTCGCGGACGCAGTATTCCAGCACCGCCACGTCGGTCAGGCCGTCGAATTTGGTCACGCCGACCATCTTGCACAGGCGGCGGATCGCGGAGGCCGGAATGCCGCGGCGGCGCATGCCGGACAACGTGGGCATGCGCGGGTCGTCCCAGCCGTGCACATGATTCTCCTTGACCAGCTGCAGCAGTTTGCGCTTGCTCATCACCGTGTAGGTCAGGTTCAGCCGCGAGAACTCGGTCTGCTGCGGCCGGTCCGGGAATTTGTAGCCGAGCGAGTCGAGCACCCAGTCGTAAAGCGGCCGGTGGATTTCAAACTCCAGCGTGCAGAGCGAGTGCGTGACTCCTTCGAACGCATCCTCCAGCGGGTGCGCGTAGTCGTACATCGGGTAGATGCACCATTTGTCGCCGTGGCGGAAGTGGTGGGCGCGGCGGATGCGGTAGATCACCGGGTCGCGCATGTTGATGTTGGGCGAAGCCATGTCGATCCGGGCGCGCAGCACCTTGGCGCCGTCTTCGAATTCCCCGGCGCGCATCCGGGCGAAAAGGTCGAGGTTCTCCGCGACGGAGCGTTTGCGGCCGGGCGACTCCTTGCCGGGATTGGCGAGGTCGCCGCGGTATTCGTCCCACTCCTCGGCGGAGAGGTCGCATACGTAGGCTTTGCCGCGTTTGATCAGCTCGACCGCGCACTCGTACATCCGCTCGAAGTAGTCGCTGGCATAGTAAAGATGTTTGCCGAAGTCGAAGCCCAGCCAGCGCACGTCGTTCTGGATGGACTCCTCGTACTCGGTGTCCTCCTTGGTCGGATTGGTGTCGTCGAAGCGCAGGTGGCAGACGCCGTTGTTTTCCGCCGCGATGCCGAAATCCAGGCAGATCGCCTTGGCGTGGCCGATATGCAGATAGCCGTTGGGTTCCGGCGGGAAGCGGGTGACGACCTTGCCGTTGTATTTGCCGCTTTTCATATCCGCCGCGACCATCTCGCGGATGAAATCCAGCGGCGCCGCGTTGTTTTCAGTAGTTTCAGCCATGATAAAATCAAACTCCGTAAATCAGTTGCACGATATTTTTGAAAAAATATACCATCATAAGTGCGGTTTGCCAAATCGGGACCGGGATATTCTTGAAGGAAAAAATAGAACCGCGACAATTTCCGTACTCCGGCGGGAGAAAAAAGCGAACCTGACCGTTTCAACCGGCCGAACGGAGCCGGCGGGAGGTGTGGGGGGGGCCGGGTACGTACGGACTGTCGATTCCGTCAGGTTCGCAACAGCATCAACATCATCAGTCTGCTGTTTTCAATATAGCCTGAAAAGTTGACTGAATCAAGTTTATCATAAAAATAAATTATTTAACACCGTGTGCAAGTTTCCTTATGACACGCGGCGACAGGAAAGGAGAACAACTCTTTCCCGAAATCCTCTTGAATAATAAGAGGGGAGGATGTATTTTTACTGGCGGAAATTCACAGGCACAGGAAATGGAGCAGCGGAACCGATGAACATGGTCAGGCGGATTTTGATTCCGGAACAGCCGTTCCGGGAAAGACGGCCCGGGGCGGCGTGGCCGGAGTGGGGTGTATGGCCCGCGAAATGGATTGCTCCGGCAGAAGGTGAGGCGGCAGGAATGCGTGCGACCCTGTTCCGGTGTGACATTGAGATGGAACGGCAGGAGACGGTGCGGCTGCATCTGGCGGCCGACGCGGTTTACCGGTTCTGGATCGACGGTGTTTATGTGGCCTCCGGGCCGGAGCAGGGGGACCGGAACCATACCTTTTTCGATACGTTCGACTGGGAGGCCGGAGCGGGAGCGCACCGGCTGACGGTGCTGGTGACGAGCTTCGGCGGTTCGGGGCCGTTTTCCCGGATGGAGTTCGCCCACGGGCTGCTGCTGGCGGCGGAGGGCGCGGCCGGAGCGCGGCTGAACAGTTGCGCCGCCAACTGGCGCGCCGCAGGAATTGCCGGGATCGCCGGGAGGAATGTGCTCTATGGCGCCGGGAGTGTGGGGCAGGAGTTGGTGTTCGACCTTGCCGGATGGCCGGAGGGGGCGGAGCGCGGCGAAGGAGTCGCGTTCGGGCCGGTCGTCGAAGGCGAATCGGGGAGCAATGCCGGAATGCGCAACGAGTACCGGCCGGTTCCGCTGCTGGAACCGGCGGCCCTGCCGGAGATGGCGGCAGCTCCGGTCGGCGGCTGGCGCGTGGTGTGCGTAAGCCCCAGCGAAGGGCGACGGCTTCCCGCGGACGGCGGCGATTCGGAGCGCGCGGCGGAGTGGGAGAGGGGGCTGAAGCAGGGAAATATGCGCGTGCCGCCGCATTGCAGTCTGCGGGTGCTGCTTGAACTGGATGATTATTACTGCGGCTGTCCGGAGCTGACCGTTTCCGGCGGCGCCGGTTCCGAGCTGGCGGTCGGCTGGTGCGAGGCGCTGGCGGTCACCGACGAGCCGTCCGGGCGCAAAGACGACCGCCGGGAGTGGCGGGGGCGGTATTTCCACGGCATTTACGACCGTTTCCGCATGGACGGGCGGCTGGGCGCGGAATTGTTCACGCTTCACTACCGGGCGGGGCGGTTCGTTTCAATCGAGGTGCGGACCGGGGCGGAACCGCTGGTGATCGACCGTTTCAGCCTGCGCGAAAGCCGCTATCCGGTGGAGTTTGCCGCTGCTTTCGAGTGCGGGGACGACCGGTTCGCGGAGTGTTTCCGCCTGGCTTGCCGGACTTTGGAAATGTGTTCGCACGATACCTTTATGGATTGCCCGTTCTACGAGCAGCTGCAGTATGTCGGCGATACCCGGATTCAGGCGCTGGTCACGCTGGCCGCGACGCCGGACGACCGGCTGGTGCGCAAAGCGTTGCGGCTTTTCGCCTCCAGCCAGCTGGAATCCGGGCTGGTGCAGTCGCGCTATCCGTCGCGGGTCACGCAGGTGATTCCGACTTTCACCCCGTACTTTGTCGGGATGGTGCTCGACTGGGCGAAGTGGCGCGGCGGAGCGTTGGCGCGGGAGCTTTTCCCGGCGGCGCGGCGCGGAACGGACGCCTTTGAACGGTGGCTGAACCGCGACGGCCTGCTGGAAATCAACCGCAGCTGGAACTTTGTGGACTGGCCGGGCTGGAAGTGGGGCGTGCCGCCCGACGGGGAGTTCGGCGTTTCCGGCGTGCTGAATGCGCAGTATCTCTATACGCTGGAGATGACGCGTGAACTGTGCGAGTTGATGGAGGCCCCGGAGCTGGCGGCCCATTACCGGCGGCGGCTGGCGGAGCAGTCGGAGCGGTTCGTGCGCGCTTTCTGGCGGCCCGATGCGGGGCTGTTCGCGGATTCGCTTGCCGGCGATGCGTTTTCGGAGCATGCGCAGGTGTTCGCGCTGCTTTCCCATGCGCTGCCGGAGGAGATCCGTGAGCGGTGCGCGGCGACGCTGTTCCGCCGCCGCGACCTGACGGAGGCGACGGTCTACTTCACGTTTTATCTGTTTGAGGTGTACCGCGAGTTCAACCGCCCGGATCTGCTGGTCGAGCGGCTGAAGATTTTCTTCGATATGAACACGCTCGGGCTGAAAACCATGCTGGAGGCGCCGGAGCCGTCGCGCTCCGACTGTCACGCATGGAGCGCCCATCCGATCTGGCACTTCCTGACTTCGCTGCTGGGGGTGCGCCCGGCGGGAGCGGGATTCCGGCAGGTCGAGGTGCGGCCGCAGTCCGGCCCGCTGCCGTTCGTGCGCGGGAAAGTGTGCCACCCGGCGGGGATGATCGAGGTCGAGTGCGATGCGCATTCGGCCCGGGTCGTGCTGCCGGCGGGCGTGACGGGAAGGTTTATCGCGCCGGACGGCCGGAGCTTTGCGCTCGGCGGCGGCGCGGATCAAATTGAATTTCAACCGTAACTGACGAGGACATGTAGTATGGATGTATTTCCGCTCTGGAGCAAGATCGAATCGGCCGGCACCGGCAACCCGAAGGATGATTTCGATCCGTGTATTCAAACCTATCTTCTGGAAAAAAGCGATAAACCGCGCGGCGCGGTCGTGGTGTTCCCCGGCGGCGGCTACTCCTGCCGGGCGCCGCATGAAGGCGAACCGATCGCACTCAAATTCAATGAGCTCGGCTTCCACGCGTTCGTGGTGCAGTACCGGGTCGCGCCGTACCGCTTCCCCGCGCCGCAGCGGGATGCGTTCCGGGCGATCCGGCTCATCCGCAGCCGGGCGCAGGAGTGGGGCGTGAATCCGAACCAGATCGCGACGCTCGGCTTTTCGGCGGGCGGACATCTGTGCGCCTCGACCGGAACGCTGTACCGGGAGATCGACGCGGACGCGGGGGACGAGGTGGACAACTTCCCGTGCCGCCCGGATGCGATCATCCCGTGTTATCCGGTGATCAACCTGACCGACGGCATCGCCCACCGCGGCAGCGGCGAAAACCTGCTCGGCGACAAAATCAATACGCCGGAAGCGGCGAAGTTGGATCTGGACAAGCGCGTTTCGCCGGATGATCCGCCGGCGTTTCTGTGGCACACCGCGGACGACGGCGCGGTGAATGTGGAAAACTCGATCCGTTTTGCGCAGGCGATGTGGAAGGCGGGCGTGACCTGTGCGTTGCATGTGTTCCCGCATGCGCCGCATGGCGTCGGCCTCGGGCTGGATTACCCGGACATCGCGGTGTGGCCGGAGCTGGCCGCGAAATTCCTGACCGTGAACTGCAAGTTCACTGCGGGGAAGTAACCGGATTTTTTTCAGAAACGTGAGGAGGTTTTATGTACTTTGATCCTGTCTATTTCCTGTTTCTGCTGCCGGGCCTGCTGCTGGCGGCATGGGCGAGCTGCAAGACCAAGACGACCTTCGACCGTTATTCGGAGGTGACGACGGCGGCGGGGATGACCGGGGCGCAGGCGGCGGCCCGGCTGCTGGCCGACGCCGGAATCCGCGACGTCCGGATCGAAGAGGTCGGCGGTTTCCTCTCCGACCACTACGATCCGGCGAACCGGGTGCTGCGGCTGTCTCCGTCGGTGTACGGTTCCAATTCGATCGCCGCGATCGGGGTGGCCTGCCATGAGGCGGGCCACGCGATCCAGCATGCGACCAGCTACGGGCCGCTCGGGATGCGCAGCGCGCTGGTGCCGGTGGTGAATTTCTCCAGCCCGGTCTCCTATATTCTGATGGTGCTGGGATTCATTCTGGCGGCGCCGGGGATGATCTGGCTCGGGGTGATCCTGTTTTCGATGGCGGTGCTGTTCACGCTGGTCACGCTGCCGGTCGAATATGACGCGAGCCGCCGGGCGAAGCTGCTGATGGTGGAGGCCGGGATCGTGACGCCCCATGAGGAGCGGGCGGCGGCCGAGGTGTTGAACGCGGCGTTCCTGACCTACGTGGCTTCGGCGGTCAGCGCGCTGCTGACGCTGCTTTATTACCTTTACCGGCTCGGGGTATTCAGCCGGCGGGATTGAAAAAGGGCGCTTGAGGATGTATATTGTCCCTGAACTGATTGTTCCGGGATAAGGGAAGGATGGCTCGTGTGGCAAAAGAACAGTTGAGATATTCCGCGAAATTCAAGCGCGATTACGTCGCGATGCTGGCGGTGGCGATTTTTTTCGCGATCATTTTCTGCGAGGTGGCGCTGGCGGTCAGCATTCCGGCGTATCTGCATAAGGAGAATGCGATGGCGCTCGAGGTGAGGCGGCTTCAGCTGCTGGAGTCGTTCGACGGGGCGCGCAGCCTGGCGAACAACGTGAAACCGGCCCAGGAGGCGGCGGAGCTGGAGGCGCGGCTGCTGCGCTGGGACCTGAATCTGCTGGCGAATTACCTGCGGACCGAAGCGCCGAAGCTCACAAGCTCCGAGATTTCCGAACTTCAGGCCACGGTGCGGGACATCACTTATTTCCTGGCCCGGCTGCGGGAAGGCAGGAGCTTCTGTTCGGAACGGAAGCTGGATACGTCGATTTACATGGATTCCTTGTTGGAGGCCTCTGCGGCGAAGCAATGAACGATATTTCACGTCTGGAAGCGGTCATCAGTGGATTTTCCGGCAAGCGCATCGCGGTACTGGGCGATGTGATGCTGGATGTGTATCTGTGGGGCAAGGTGACCCGGATTTCGCCGGAAGCGCCGGTGCCGGTGGTCAATGTCGAGCGGCGCACGAGCTGTCTCGGCGGCGCGGCGAATGTGATGCGCAACGTCGCGACGCTGGGGGCGAAATCCTTCGGTTTCGGGATGGTCGGGGCCGATCCGACCGGCGACGAGGTGATTCAGGCGCTGGGGGAGTACCGGATCGATGCGGCGGCGGTGCTGCGCGACGCGAACCGCCGGACCACGGAGAAAAAGCGGGTGATCGCGGGCGGCCAGCAGTTGTTCCGCGAAGATTACGAGGATACTTTCAGCGCGGACGACGGACTGCGCCGCAAGCTGGTGGACGGGATCATCGACCTGATCCGCAAGCGGGAGCTGGATGCGGTGATCTTCGAAGATTACAACAAAGGCATGCTGGCGGAGTGGATGCTTGAGGAGATTATCGTCGAGGCGAAAAAGGCCGGGGTGGTCACGGCGCTGGATCCGAAGCCGAACAGCATGCGTCCGGTCAGGGGGATCACGGTGATCAAACCGAACCGGCTGGAGGCGTTCGCGCTGGCGGGAAGGCCGGACCGGAGCGGCGGGACGGTGGCTCCGGCGCAGGACCGGGAGCTGACCGCGGTTGCCGCGGAGCTGTTGAACGCCTGGGAGCCGGAGCATCTGCTGATTTCGCTGGCGGCGCAGGGAATGGCGCTTTACGACCGGAGACATCCGGAGCCGCAGGTGATTCCGACGCGGGCGCGGGAGGTGTTCGACGTGTCGGGTGCGGGCGATACGGTGACCGCGACGTTCGCGTTGTCGCTGGTTTCGGGAGCGACACCGGTGGAAGCGGCGGAGCTGGCGAACCGGGCGGCAGGCGTGGTGGTTGCGAAAGTGGGCACGGTGCCGGTGTT
>ENA-UOJS01000586-UOJS01000586.1-human-gut-metagenome-genome-assembly--contig:-C74-NODE-586-length-37626-cov-7.158739_pt1 | contig 37626 bp, 37 predicted proteins | sample MGYA00242355_ERZ723902 | MGnify/ENA metagenome assembly ERZ723902
CCGAAGACCGTAAGCCTTGTGTTGGCGTTCTGCGATAACAGCTCGCGCGCCTTTTCTACCGAGTCGTAGAGGTATATCAGCCGCGTGAGCGTGTATCCGCCGCAAAGCTCCTCGGCGGTGTCGCGATCCGCGAAAAACCGTAGCGGCACGTCCTCGCACTTCTTTTTCAGCGCAAGGTCGCGCAGTGCAAGCGACAGATCGTAAAGCAGCAACGCGGCATCGTCTCTTTTTCCGGATGACACCGGATAGAGCAGGGAATACAGCGCTTCGGCATGACTGCCGGACGATGCTGCGCGACAGAATTCCTCTGCTATCCTGCGCCGCGCGGCGACCGCATCCTTTTCCTTGCCTTCAAAAAGCTCGATGGCACGTCCGGCGCTGCCGTCGGCAGCCATTATGACGCCGTGAAATGCGGCGGCATCCGCGGCGCGTATACGCGCCGCCTCGGGTGAGCGTTCTGCGGCTATTTCCGCGACCATGGCAGGCGGGAGTGGCTGCATACGCAACGACGGTGCACGTGAACGCACTGTCTCAAGCATATTGCGCGAATTTTCGGCTATCAGCAGAAAAACAAGATATGACGGAGGCTCCTCCAGTGTGAGCAGAAGCGCGTTCTGCGCCTGCACCGTCATCGTGTCGGCATCCTCTATGATGTATATTTTGTAGTCAAGCTCGTTGGGCAGAATGTGAACATCGGTCCTCAGCGCGCGCACGGTGTCTATGCCTATGCTCGCTTTGCCGTCCTCGCGTGAGACGGTTATCACATCCGGCGATATACCCGCATATATCTTGCGGCATGCGGCGCATTCGCCGCACGGCAGGACCGCGCCCGAGCCGCGCTTCTCGCAGGAAAGCGCCGCGGCGATATTCACCGCAAGCGTGTGCCTTCCGCTCCCGTGCTTGCCTTCTATGATGTAGGCGTGTGCCAGTCCCGCGCCGGAGAGTATGTCCCGCGCCAACCGTGTGCGCAGAGCGTCGTTGCCGCGTATCTCCGGGAAAATATTTTTCATTTCCATGCGTTCACCAGCCTTCCTACCCATTATATTATAGCATTAATATTCTAAAAAGTCAACACACACGGCGCCGGTGAGGATAAAAGAAAAATATTACCGATAAGCATGCTCGCATCCGCCTTGTCTGCGCTTTTTCCTGCAATTGTGGTATAAATATCCTTTGCCGTTTTATTGACTTTGAGCGCATGCGATGCTATAATTAATAAAAAAGCCGTGGCATTCACGGCTGAAAGGTTGGTTTTTATATGCATCGCAGCTCAGGAGTACTGCTTCACGTCTCGTCATTGCCGGGCAAATACGGCTGCGGCGATTTTGGCAGGGGAGCGACCGAGTTTATAGATAAAGCCGCCGCATGCGGCTTCTCGCTGTGGCAGGTGCTGCCGTTCTGCGTGCCTGACAGGTACGCCTCGCCGTACAGCTCGATGTCTACCTTCTCGGGCAATCCGTATTTCATTGATCTTGAGGAGCTTCACCGGCGCGGACTTCTGACCGCGGATGAACTGGCGGCGGCTGAACAAAAAAGCCCGTATGCCTGTGAGTTCGAACGCCTCGGAGCCGAAAGACTGCCGCTTTTGTTCCGTGCCGCGGCGCGCGCCGCGCAGGATCCCGATACGGTAGCCGCCGTGGATGCGTTTATTGCGACGAACCCGAGGGTAGCCGAGTTCTGTCTTTTCATGGCAAAACGCACCGCCAACGGCGGCAGCGCGTGGCAGGAATGGACGACCGACGGCTTTGACGACCGTGTGCTGTTTGCGTGGCGGTTCATCCAGTACGAATTTTTCACCGAATGGGCAAATGTCAAGGCGTATGCAAATTCAAAGGGCATCAGCGTGATCGGGGACATCCCTTTTTACGTAGCGCTTGACAGCAGCGACGTATGGGGGAGCCGCAGTCGGTTCCTGCTTGACCGTGACGGCAGACCGGAATGGGTCGCGGGCGTTCCGCCGGATTATTTCTCCGCGGACGGACAGCTCTGGGGCAATCCGTTATATGACTGGAAGCATATGAAGACTGATGGCTGGTCCTTCTGGCGCGACAGGCTGACATTCATGCTTTCCATGTTTGACGGGATAAGGATCGACCATTTCCGCGCGGTGGAATCATACTTTGCGATACCGGGGAACGCGGATACCGCGCGCGACGGCAGGTGGCGGCGCGGTCCCGGACTTGAGTTTGCAAAAATGATCAAGGATATCGCGGGCGATAAGCTCATCATCGCCGAGGATCTCGGCGATGATACCGCAAAGGCGCGTGTGCTTATCGAAAAATGCGGCTTTTCCGGTATCCGCGTGCTCCAGTTCGGTTTTACATCCGGGCGTGATATGCACCACAGACCGCACAGCTATCCGGCAAAATGCGCGGCGTACACCGGCACGCATGATAACAATACGCTGCTCGGCGACGTTTACGAAATGCCGCCGGACTGCCGCCGCGAGCTTTTTGACTACTGCGGTTGCCCTGATGATTTTGATGCCGCGTGCGTTCAGATCATCAGAGCGCTCATGGCATCTGCGGCGGATACCGTTATACTGCCGATGCAGGATGTTCTCGGTTTCGGCGCAGATACGCGGATGAACCGTCCCGGTATAGGTGAGGGCAACTGGACCTTCCGCATTACATACGATCAGCTTGCTTCGGTCGATGTCGGGAGATTTGCCCGAATGAACGAGCTGACGGGGAGAAAATAAACGGTGGTGTTAAAAAACTCAATTTGAGTTTTTTAACACCACCATGCCGCCTTGAGGGTGCGTGCTTGTTATTTTTCGCAATAAGGATGGTCCTTGGCGGCGGCGCGCATGGCAAGCATTGTCTGGCGCGGACGCTGTGAGCCGAATATTGCCGAGCCGGCAACTATCACATTCGCGCCCGCCGCGGTCACAAGCCCGGTGTTGTCGGCAGAGATACCGCCGTCCACCTCGATGTCGGTGTCAAGCCCGGCGTCATCGATGCGTCGGCGCAGTGCACGCACCTTGTCAAGTGTTTCGGGCATCAGCTTTTGACCGCCAAAGCCTGGAACGACCGTCATCACAAGCACCATATCGAGCATCGAAAGGCAGGGGAGGACCTCCTCCACCGGCGTGGCGGGGGATATCGCCATTGATGCGCGTACGCCGGCATCCTTTATGCGGTAAATGAGCGGCTTCGGGTCTTCCACTGCCTCGCGGTGGAAGGTTATCATATCCGCGCCCGCCGCGATAAAGCGGTCAATATACTTGGCGGGGTCGCTTATCATCATGTGTACATCAAAAAGAAGCTTGCTGTGCGGACGAAGCGCCGCAACGAGGTCGGGACCGAAGCTGATATTGGGTACAAAATGACCGTCCATTATATCGAGGTGAAGAAAATCCGCTCCCGCTTCTTCAATGCGTCGCACGCAGTTGCCAAGCTCGGCATAATCAGCCGCCAGCAGTGACGGGGAGAGGTATATTTTTTTCTGACTGTTCATGTGTTACTCCCTTCGGATCTCTTTTGTGTCGCCGCAGGTATGTGCGGCATATTATGTATTTGAGAGAGCGCGGCAATGCATCGGGAAGGGAAGCGGAAAATCAGGGACGTTTCCGGATGTCATCCCGCCGCATGCCGCTTTTCTTACGGGAGCGCGCGGACGCAGACGGTCACGCGCGTTCCCGGTCGGGGACCGCATCCCGCTCGATCAGGCATACGGCGTGGGCGGCAATGCCCTCGCCGCTGCCTGTAAAGCCGAGTCCCTCCTCTGTCGTCGCCTTTACGCTCACGTCATCGACGTCGATGCAGAGCGCGCGCGCGATATTAGCACGCATTGCGGGAATATGCGGCGCAAGCTTCGGGCGCTGTGCCAGCACTGTCGAATCTATATTTACAATTTTCCAGCCGCGGAGGCGCAGCAGCTCGGCAACTTTTTTTGCAAGCACAAGGCTGTCGGCTCCGCTGTATGCGGGATCGTTGTCGGGAAAAATCTTGCCGATATCGCCAAGCGCCGCCGCGCCGAGGAGCGCATCCATTATGGCGTGTACAAGCACATCGGCATCGGAATGCCCGAGCAGCCCGCGCTCGTACTCTATCCTTACGCCGCCGAGTATAAGCGCACGGTCGGGAACCAGTCTGTGTACATCATATCCGTGTCCTATCCTCATCCGTGGACCTCGCTTTTTTCCTTTTCGCGCCGATGGGTGATTATTGCCTCGGCGATGGGAATATCATATTCGGTGGTTATCTTGATGTTCTCGCGTCCGCAGTCCACCAGCTTTATGCGGCGTCCTATACGTTCAACGAGCGAATTGTCATCGGTGGCTTCAAAGTTCGCCTCGCGCGCCGTATATGCCGCCGCGCGGTAAATGTTGGCGCCGAATACCTGCGGCGTCGCCGCATTCCACGCCGAGCCGCGCTCCACGCTGCCGGTGACAAAGCCCTTTTCGTCTGCCGTTTTGACCGAATCGACCGCGCGCGAAGCGGCGCTTGCCGCACCGTATTTGTATGCGTCAAGGCATACCGAGCGGATCATATCCGGGGTAGTCAGCGGGCGCGCGCCGTCCGCTATGGAAAAAAACGCAGTGCCCTCTGCGGCGGCTTCAATGCCGTTCATGACCGACTCCTGGCGCGTTTTGCCACCGTGTACGATGGCGCGTATCTTGTGAAAGCCGAATTTTCCACTGTATTCACGGTATGTCTCGTCGTCGCCGGGACGAACGACGAGAATGATGTCGTCAATGCAGTCAGCTTCCTCGTAAGCCCTTATCGTCATTGCAACGACAGGCATCCCGCAAAGCGGCAGAAACTGCTTTGGCGTGTCGCCGCCCATGCGCGCGGACGAGCCGGCGGCGACTATCACGGCAGTTGTGTGCCTCGGGCGCAGCTTACCTCCGACAGTGCGCAGAAGGTCTGCGGCACTGTCGAATTTTTTCTTGTCCGACATATTCATAGCTTGTAACCGTGCTCGTCAAAGGTGCCGTCCTCAAGCTCGCTTATCATGCGCAGACGGCGCTGATGGCGCTCTTCGCCAAGCGGCTCATTGGCAAGAAAGGTGTCGGTTATTGCCGCTATCTTTGCGTCGTCAAGCACGCGCGCGCCCATGCAAAGTACATTTGCGGCGTTGTGCTTGCGGGTCATCTCGGCGGAGAAGAGGTCGGAGCAGACCGCGGCGCGTATACCGCGGTGCTTGTTCGCGGCGATGGATACGCCTATCCCCGTGCCGCAGATAAGTATGCCGAGCGCAAATTCACCCGACTGTATGCGGCGGCAAAGCAGGTGTACGGGTATAGGGTAGTCGCAGCTTTCGGTGGAATCACAGCCGACGTCGGTGACGTCCCAGCCCTCGCCGCGCAGCTTTTCGATAAGCTTGAGCTTGGCTTCATATCCTGCGTGATCACAGCCGATTATTATCTTTTTCTGTTCGTTCATTTTTATTTCTGCCTTTCGGATATTTATTTGTTTTCGGACTCCCTCGCAAGCCTCTCGGCGCGTTCGCGCTCCGCCTGCGAAAGCCTAAGGTAAACAGGACTCAACGTATCGGCATTGCCATAGTCTCCGCGGCCATATGCGGCAAGCGCCGCCATTGCTACCGAGTATGCCGACTGATAGCGCAGTCTTTCCGGCGTATCGAATGCGGAGCCCTCCGGCATAAGCCCGTGTACAAGCTCGTATCCGTCGCCGCACAGCCATACCTTGCCGAGCGGAAGCGTTTCGGACTCAAATTCCGTGTACGATATCGCGCGGTCGGGGGTGAGACGTTCAAGCCCGTCTCCGCGCCGTATAAACCGGGCGGTGTAAAGCTGACCGCGCCGCGCATCCATCACCGGGCATATGATCTTGGGTGTTACCTTTTCCTCTGCGGGATCGCCGTGATCGAGATTGCGCGCGAGCGCCTCAAGCGTCGATACGCCCACTGCCGGACGTCCGGAGCCGAATGCAAGACCTTTTACCGTCGCAACTCCTATGCGCACCCCGGTAAAGGAGCCGGGACCCGCCGAGCATGCAAAAAGATCGACGTCATGCGGTTTCATCGCAAAGGCGGAAAGTATGGCTTCGACCATCGGCAAAAGCGTTTCACTGTGCGTGTTGCCGTTGTTCAGTGTGTATTCGGCAAGCAGACGTTCGCCGTCGCAAAGCGCCGCCGAGGCGGTTTTTGCAGTGCTGTCAACAGCCAATATTTTCATTTGACGTTCTCCTTTTCGTTTATGTGTTCAACGGTTATCCTGCGCTCATCGGTATTGCCGGTCTTGGATATTTCCGCTCGTATGCGGTCCGCTGGAAGCGCCCAAGGAATGTTTTCGCACCATTCGGCAAGACAGTACCCGCCGCGGCTCTCATAGTCGTAAAAGCCGGAGGAATAAAGCTCGTCGTCATCTTCGATGCGGTACATATCAAAGTGAAAAACCGGACGCGCCCCGCGGCGGTATTCGTTCACAAGCGCAAAGGTGGGGGAGCGCACTGCCGATCCGGGCGACGTCACCGAGGCGAACCCGCGCACGAACGCCGTTTTGCCTACTCCGAGGTCGCCGTAAAGCGCAACGAACGCCGGCAGCTCCGCGCGGTCTTCCATAAGCCGGGCAAGACGCGCGCCTGCCGCCTCCGTCTCCTCCGGCGTGTGAGTCACAAGCTCAAAAAGCAGATCCTTACTCATGGTCTTTGCGTCTTTCGCTCACCTTTTCGCGCGTTCCGTCCGGACGCTCTATCACCGTGTTGTCAAGCTGACCGCGTATTTGTGCGCGTATTTCGCCGATGTATTCGGCGCGCAGGGCAGCCTGCTCGGTCGCCTCGGATTCGGAAAGCCCCGCCTCGCGCGATTTTTTCGCCAGCTCGTTTATTCTGTTTATCTTTTCTTTTTCCATATCGGTCTCCGTGGTATAAGAGGATCAAATATAATTATATCACGTTGTGCCGTGAAAATCAATCGTTTGCCGCTCCCCAAAGGGCGGATTTGCAAAAAAAGCTGTGCCCATGCAAGTGTTGCGTGACGAAAATGAGACTGTTTTCCGAAAATAAGCTCAAAGCACACCCGAATTTCAAGAAAGGTATTGATTTAGACTGCAAATAGAGTTATAATATTATTTAACAAAGTCAATAGCAAGGAGGCAGTCATGCCGAACGAAAAAACGATGCCGAAGATAAAAAAAGCCGTTATTCCCGCCGCGGGACTCGGAACTCGTATGCTCCCGATAGCGCGCGCAGTGCCGAAGGAAATGCTCCCGATAGTTGACCGCCCCGCAATGTCATACCTCGTTGAAGAGGCGGCGAAAAGCGGGATAGAGGATATTTTGATAATCACGGGACGCGGCAAAGGCGTTATGGAAGATTACTTTGACTACTCTCCCGAATATGAGGCTCATTTTGCCGCGCGCGGCAAAGCCGGCGAGATAGAAAAAATGCGCGAGACCGGCAACGCCTTCGGAGCACGCGTTTATTTCATACGGCAGAAGGAGGCGCGCGGACTGGGACATGCCGTTGGATGCGCCCGGTCATTTGTGGGGAACGAGCCGTTTGCCGTGCTGTACGGCGACGATATCATTTTCTCGGAAAAGCCTGTCGTTGCACAGATGATAGAGAGCTATGAAAAATACGGCAGAGCCGTCTGCGGCGTCAAAACTGTCCCCGAGGAGCTGGTCATGAAATATTGCTCGCTCCGCACTCATCCCATCGAGGGCAGCGAGCGTGAATTCTTTGTTGACGACATGATAGAAAAGCCCCGCACGCGGGAGGAGATATTCAGCAATTACTCGATACTCGGCAGAGTACTGCTCACGCCGGACATATTCGATATCATCGACGAGACGCCTCCCGGAGCCGGCGGAGAGATACAGCTTACCGACGCCATGCGCACGCTGGCGCGCTCGCGCGGCATGACGGCTCTTGATTTTGAAGGGAAACGCTTTGACCTCGGCTCAAAGCTGGGATTCCTCAGCGCAAATGTGGTCCGTGCGTTTGACGACCCCGAGCTTGGCGCAGAGTTCCGCGAATTTCTTGCGGGATTCGTCAAGGAGCGCGGTATCTGAATAAAAAAGAAAGAGAGGCATCCCGTAATGAATGTCATGGAAAGACGCTCAAAGGATAATTACTATCTTGACATAGCGCAAACGGTGTCGGAGCGCAGCACTTGCCTGCGCCGCCGTTTCGGTGCGATAATCGTGAAAAATGACGTTATAGTTTCCACAGGATATAACGGCGCGCCGCGCGGAAGGGCAAACTGCAACGAGCTTGGCGAATGCTATCGCGAGACGCTCGGCATACCGCGCGGGGAAAGATACGAGCTTTGCCGCGCAGTGCATTCGGAGGCAAATGCCATAATCGCCGCGCCGCGCGAACAGATGCTCGGTTCTACGCTTTATATGTGCTGTACGTCCCCGGTAGACGGTTCGGTAATGCCCGGCACGACGTCATGCATGATGTGCAAGCGGCAGATAATAAATGCGGGCATCGCACGCGTCATCGTTCGCGACGACCGCGAGAATTACCGCGTGATCAATGTGTCCGAGTGGATCGAAAATGACGATTCCCTTGGCGGAAAAACAGGCTATTGAAAACGGAAGTTCCGAAAATGCAGAATAAAAAGATCGTTAAAATAATTAAAAAAACGGCAAATGTCCTGCTCGCGGCGGCGCTTGTGCTGCCGGTGCTAATGCTTGCCGGTTGCGCCCGTAAGCTCGAATCGGATGGAATGCGCATCATCGATAAAAAAACAGGCAGTGCGTACAGCTTTATGCCCGCATATCTTGAGCCCGCGGCAAGATCGAAAAAAGTGTATGCAAAGGCAACGCTGTCAGGCGCCGAGCAATCGCTTTACACGATAAGCGGGCTTGAGCCGTCCGAGTGGCTCTGCACCGAATGGGGCGATATACTTTACTCCGGTACCGATATCATCGCCTCGCTTGATACCTTTGAGCCAGTGCGCGCTTACATCTGCGATACGGAAGGCACGGTCAGCATAGCTCTTGTTGCGATAACGGGTGATGATGTGGCGCTCATGCGTGACCGCTGGACCGGCGGAGCCAACGAGGGCGACGTGGTCGGCGAGCCGGTAAACACCTATGTCGTAAAGTTTGAATCCGAAAAATATCCCGGCATATATTACTGCCTGTCGCTTCACGAGTATGCGGACAAGGTGTACTTTTACGGCAAGTATGAGGGGATGCGCCGTGTTGATGCCACCGATATAATGGAGAAGTATCTCTCCGGGGAGGACGAAAGTGTCACAACAGCCGACTGAGCCGGAATTCACGGTCGTACCGTTTGCCGAACGTCATGTTCAGGCTGCGGCGGAGATAGAACACACCGTTTTTTCCGAGCCGTGGAGCCTGCGTGCCATACGTGACCTTTTCGTCGGCGGGGGCAGCACGGCAGGAGCCGGCGTCGGACATATCTCGGCGCTTGCGTGTGAAACGCCTGACGGTACGCTGGCGGCATACGGCGGCATAGAATGCGTGCTCGATGAAGGCAATATCGTCAATATTGCCACCGCCCCGGAATTCCGCCAGCGCGGCTGTGCCTCGGCGATCATGAGCGGGCTTCTTGAAACAGCCAAAGGCAAGGGCTGTGTGCGTATAACGCTTGAGGTGCGCGAGCATAACATCCCCGCGCAGTCGCTTTACCGCTCGTTCGGATTCACCCCGGCGGGCATACGCCGGCATTTTTACAGTTTTCCCGACGAGGATGCTGTTGTTATGGAAAAATTCATCAAGTGAGATCGGGAGAAAGACTGAATATGCTTATACTTGGGATCGAATCATCCTGCGACGAAACGTCTGCGGCTGTCGTCGAAGAGCTTGACGGCACCGTCCGCGCAAGATCGAACATCGTCGCATCGCAGATAGATACGCACCGTCTTTACGGAGGCGTGGTGCCGGAGATCGCATCGCGTGCGCACATTGAGGCGATATGCCCGACCGTAAGCCGTGCGCTTGACGAGGCGGGCGTGACGCCGGAGGCGCTAGATGCGGTGGCGGTAACGTCTCACCCCGGACTTATCGGCGCACTGCTCGTCGGTGTCAATTTTGCAAAATCCTTTGCCTATGCGTGGGATAAGCCGATAGTGCCCGTGAACCACGTTCACGCGCATACGGCGGCGGCATATCTTGCGGCGCCGGGACTCAAGCCGCCGTTTCTGGCGCTTGTCGTGTCAGGTGGGCACACATCGTTTTATCATGTGGCTGATTTTACCGAATACCGCGAGCTTGGCGGGACACGCGACGATGCCGCGGGTGAGGCTTTTGATAAAATAGGCAGAGTCATAGGTCTGCCGTATCCCGGCGGCGCGGCAATGGACAGGCTGGCTCATGAGGGGGATCAAAGCCCCATGCGGCGGGAATTCAAGCTCCCGTCCCCGGCGCTTGCGGGCGATAACCTTGATTTTTCGTTCAGCGGACTCAAAACCGCCGCACTCAACCTTCTAAACGGTATGAGTCAGCGCGGGGAGACGCTTGAGGGCGAACGCCGCGCGGCATTTGCATCGGCGTACACCGGCGCGATAGTGTCGGCGATAGTTTCAAAAATTCCCGCGGCGCTTGAGCGCAGCGGATGCCGCCGGCTTGTGATCGCGGGCGGCGTAGCGGCAAATTCGCATTTGCGTGCCGCGGCGGAAAATGTATGCCGTGCGTGCGGCGCGGAGCTGATACTCCCGCCCATATCGCTTTGCGGAGATAACGCCGCAATGGTCGCGGCGGAGGGGGCTTTCCTGTTCCGCGCCGGAGTGCGCGCGGATACCTCGCTGAATGCGCATGCCGACGATGCCGACTGATTGTCGGGCAGCATTCGGGATCATACAATAAAAAAACGAAAGCAGGCGCTTTGCGCCGCAAACGGTGGATCATATGAGCAGTAACGAAAACGAAAAAGATATACATAGCAACAACGAGCTTCATCACGACAGAAATATCTCGGACGCGGTGATAAAGCGTCTGCCACGCTATTACCGTTATCTGCGCGAGCTTTTGTCGCACGGCAGAACGCGCATAAGCTCCGCGGAGCTTGCGGGAATAATGAATGTTACAGCATCTCAGATACGACAGGACCTCAACTGCTTCGGCGGCTTCGGTCAGCAGGGCTACGGCTACAATGTCGAAAAGCTCTATACTCAGATACTTGATATCCTCGGAGCCAACAACGGCTATAATGCCGTAATAATAGGCGCGGGCAACCTCGGCAGAGCCATAGTCCGCTCCCCGATGTTCGAGCGCCGCGGCGTTCGCGTTATAGCTATGTTCGATACCAACCCCGCAGTGACCGGGGACGCTGTTGCAGGCGTGACGATATATCCGTCCTCCGAGCTTGCCGAATTCTGCCGCACTCACAAGGTGGATATCGCCGTTCTCACGCTTCCGAAGGAATGTGCCGCCGACGCTTTGCATACAGTAGAGGAAGCGGGCGTTCCCGGTGTGTGGAATTTCACAAGCAACGAGCTTGATTTGAAGCAGAAAACAGCTGTTGTGGAAAACGTCCACCTCGGCGACTCGCTTATGACACTCTGCTACCGTCTGCATTCGGGCGAGCAAGGCGAAAAAAATCAGTAAGGGCAGCGCGATGGAAGAAAAAAACAAAGATACCGCAGAACGCGCATGCACCGTCAATTACGGCACGGGTGTTCTTGTTCTGCCGCAGGCGGCGGTAGCCAGATTCGGCAGTGCGACAAAAAAGGATATAATGGCGCTCCTGCGCCGCCTTGCCGCGCTCCAGGGCTGGAGCGACAGCGCGATAGCCGCAACGTTCGGCGCGGACGATACCGGCGACGCCACGCTTCCTTACTGGCGCGGCGCGGGGGTGATCTCGGACGATGCCGCGGATGATGGCGAAGCGAGAAAGCCCGCGAAGCCGCAAAAGCTGAAAAAGCCGGAGGCGGCACTGCCGACATATACCACGGAGGAACTGAGCGGCATTCTTGAGCGCCGCGCCGAGGCCTCTGCGGTTATAGACGAATGCGAGCGTATGCTTGGCAAGATGTTCAGCACCTCGGAGACCGCAAAGGTGGTCGGGCTTATTGATTATCTCGGACTTGACGGGGAATATATAATCAACCTCTGTGCGCACTGCGCACGCATAGGAAAAAAATCGCTCAGATACGTTGAGACCGTGGCGTTCGATCTTTATGACCGCGGGATCACCAGTGTTGAAGCGCTTGACGCCCATCTGCGCACGATAGAGGAATCAGCAAAGCTGGAAGGCAAGATACGCGCAATGTTCGGTATGGACCGCGACCGCGCCCTGACGACGCGCGAGCGTGGATTTATAGACGCGTGGATAGGCACCTTCGGATACGGGCTTGACGAAATAGCTAAGGCGTACGAGATGACCGTCAATTCCACCGGCAAAGCATCGCTTGCATATGCAAATGCGATAATGGAGGCGTGGAACCGAGAGGGGCTTAAAAACTCTGCGGAGATAGATGCATACATAGCCGCCAGAAGCAACGAGCAGAGCAAAAAGACGGTCCCTGAAGGCACGAGCTTCAACACAGATGAATTCTTTGAGGCAGCGCTGAGACGTAGCTACGGCGGCGATGCCGCGGCTCCGGATATTCCCGTGTCCACCGCAGGCGGCAAGGACGGAAAGGTAAAAAGATAATGGGATATACAAGAGAAAACTTCATCCGCGTGCGCGAGGAATATGCCGAAAAGAACCGTGCGGCGCTTGACGCCGCCAAGGGACGCAGCGCGGAGATACACCGTGTGATACCCGAAACGCGGAAGATAGACGAGGAGCTTTCCAAAACAGGCATCAGACTCATGGGGGCGGCGCTCGGTGCATCCGGTGAAACGGTTGCCGATATCAAAGCCGCTGTCAAGAAGCTCCGCGCACGCCGTGATGCATTGCTTACCGCCGCGGGATATCCTGCGGATTATTGCGAGCCGCGCTACGAGTGCCCGGATTGTCAGGATACAGGCTATATTGACGACAGGATGTGCCATTGTATGAAGCAACGGCTCATAATGGCGGGGTATGAATCCTCCGGACTCGGAAAGCTCATGCGCACCGAGACGTTTGATACCTTTTCGCTCGATTATTACGCCGATGACCGCCGTAATTACGAAAATATGCAGTACATATACCGCGCAATGCGCCGGTATGCCGAGACATTCGATCCCGCCACCTCAAAGAGCATAGCTCTTTTCGGCGGTACGGGACTCGGTAAGACCCACCTGTCCACCGCGGCGGCAAAGGTCATAATAGAGCGCGGCTACGATGTTGTGTATACCGGAGCGATCGGAATGTTCTCGGACTTTGAACGCGCGCGTTTCGGCAATGCCTCCGGGCAGGAGAACGGCGAGAAGACCGACAGGTACTTCAACTGCGACCTGCTCATTATCGACGACCTCGGTTCCGAGGTCTCCAATCAGTTCACGGTGAGCTGTCTTTACGATGTCATCAACACACGTATAAACAAGGGACTGCCCACTATGATAAGCACGAATCTGCGCCAGGATGAAATGCGCGGCAGATACTGGGACCGCATCACGAGCCGTATTTTCGGAGAATTTGTGACTTTCATGCTCACGGGTACCGACGTGAGAGCAAAAAAACTGCGCACGTGAGCGCAGCAATGACAAGTCCGGACGCTCCCGAAGCATAAAAATATTTAGAGGAGATAAACAGGAATGGTCGATATAACGCTTTATAACGAAAAAATGCACGTTCCTGAGGGAACGCGCGTCATTGACCTCTTGAATGAGGAAGACAAAAAGAAGTATATCGTGTGTCATGTGGGCGCTCAGATAAAAGAGCTGAGGTATCGCCTGTCTGACAAAAATGACGGAATGGAAATAATACCGGAGGGGCTTGATAACATTGAGGCGGGCAAGGCTTACGAGGCGACTCTGCGCTATATCATTTCAATGGCATTTCGCAACCTCTACCCGGATGTAAAAATATTTTTCACCTATAACGTGTCGCGCTCGGTATTCTGTCAGGCGCTTACGCCGGGCTTCAATATGTACCGCGCCGCCGACAGCATAAAAAATGAAGTCGCACGCATTATTTCCGCCGACTATCCGATAGAGCGCGTTACCGTATCAAAGGAGGAAGCCGAGGAGATATACCGTAAAAACGGTCTTACCGATAAGATCGAAATACTCAGATACCGTCCGGAGAGCACCGTAAACCTTTATGTGTGCAACGGATATTACGATTACCTTCACTCATATATGGCTCCTTCCACGGGATGCATAGGAAAATATCTCATCGAACCGTACAGCCCCGGGCTAATAATACAGTACCCGCGCTATGAGCTTGGCGCGGAGATACCGGAATTCGTTGAGGAAACAACATACGGTAAAACACTGCAAAAGGCGTACAAATGGTCCAAAAAGGCGCACCTCCAGACCATAGCTGATATAAACCGCCAGGTGGATACCGGCAACGCGCGTGATTTCGTTCAGATGTGCGAGGCAAGACATGCCAATATGCTTGCCGAGCTCGGCAGAGCCATTGAGGACGATATTGAAAATATACGTCTTATCGGTATCGCAGGACCCAGCTCAAGCGGCAAAACGACCTTCTGCAACCGTTTGCGCATCGAGCTGCTTTCACGCGGGATATCTCCCGTTATGATATCTATGGACGATTATTACCGTGACCGCGCCGAAATATGCCGCATACAGAACGCCGCTCCGAACGAGGTGGACCTTGAGCATATCAACTGCCTTGATATCGAGCAGTTCAATCAGGATCTTTTTGACCTTATAAACGGCGAGAGTGTAACGCTTCCGCATTTCAATTTCAAGACCGGACGGCGCGAAGAGGGAAGAACGATACGTGTAGGCGAGGGTCATCCGATAATAATCGAGGGGATCCACGCGCTCAACGAAAAGCTGACCGGATCGATCCCCAAGTATCAGAAATATAAAATTTATATCGCGCCGCAGGCTCAGATAAATATCGACGACCACTCGCCGCTGAATATTACCGACCTGAGACTGATACGCCGCATAGTCAGAGATATGAACTTCCGCGGCAGCTCGGCGGCGCGGACGATAGATATGTGGCAGTCGGTAAGAAACGGCGAGTTCAGATGGATATATCCCAATCAGGAGGGAGCCAATTTTGTTTTCAACTCGGCGCGTGAGTAGGTGCTTTGTGTGCTGAGAACAAAGGCTTTGCCCGCACTGCGAGAGATAAGCTATACAGCCCCGCAGTTCCTTGTGGCAAACAGGCTTATAAAGTATCTTAAGTATTTCAGACCGATAGAGGACGAATCGCTGATACCGTGCAATTCGCTTATGCGTGAATTTATAGGCGGCAGCTGCTTTGACGTCTGACAGATCTTAATCGCCACAATCGCGCTTTGAAAACACACAGCCGCACCAGTTTTGCCTGTAAAGACCGTATTCGCGCGAGAGTTCGATTGAGCGCTTATATCCGCCGCGCTTTTTGAAGTCGGAGGGGAGATACTTTACGCCATAAGCGGCGCCAAGCTCCTCTCCGATCTCGTTCAGCTTTTCACAGTTTTTGAGCGGACTTATGGAAAGCGTGGTGCAGAACATATCAAAGCCGTGCTGTGCCGCATATTCGGCGGTGCGTTCAAGTCGCAGCCGATAACAGACAAAGCACCGCTCGCCGCCCTCGGGCAAATCCTCAAGTCCGCGCACCGCGGCATAAAAGCGCTCGGGATCGTATCGGTCGATCACAAGCCGGACGCCCGCCGCGGGAGGGAATTCACGAATAAAGCGCGCTTCTTCCTCGGCTCTCTTGCGGAACTCCGCCTCCGGTGAAATGTTTGGATCGTAATACAGTACGGTGATGTCAAAATAGCGCGACAGGTATTCAAGACAGTAGCTGCTGCACGGCGCACAGCAACTGTGCAGCAAAAGAGTGGGGCGCCTGTCCCCGAGAGAGGCTATTATTTCATCAAGCTTTTTTTGATAATTTATCTTATTCATATGATTATTGACTGAAACGGGACCGTCACGCTTGCGTGACAGCCCCGTTTTTTATTATTTTTCCGCTTTTTCAGTCTCGCGCTCCTCATCGTCCTCTTCGTCTTCATTGTCTTCGGAGGGCTTGTTGAGCACAGCCGTTACCTTTGTAACGCGCATTTCGTCCATTTCGGTAACTATAACGTAGAGCCTGCCGCATGTAAAGCTGTCGCCGACATGCGGGTCGGAATTAAGGTTTTCGACTGCCCAGCCGCCGACGGTCGAATATTCGCTTTCAAAATCGCGCGGCTCGTAGTCTATTTCATTAAAGAAATCGTAGATGTTGGCTTCACCCAGCACCTCATAGGTGTTTTCACCCGTCTTGACGATATCGGTGATTATCTCGTCCGATTCATCCCAGATGTCACCCACAAGCTCTTCAAGTATGTCCTCTATCGTGACAACGCCCATGGTGCCGCCGAATTCATCGATCACAATGGCAATATGGGTGCGTCTGTCACGCAGATGTTTCAGTGCGTCGGGCAGATGCATCGTTTTATGCAGGAAGCAGGGCTTCATAAGCATTCCGCGTATATCTGCATTGGGATCGTCCACCGCAGCGCGGTAGTACTGGTTCAGATAAAGAATGCCTATTATGTTGTCTATGCTGTCCTCATAAACCGGAATACGTGAATATGTTGAATTTTCGATGGTGTCGATAATGCTCTCGCGGTCATCGTCGATATCGATCGTTGTAAGGTCGATACGTGGTGTCATGACCTCTTCGATAGTCGTCTCATGGAATTCAAGCGTTGACTGGAGCAGGTCGCTCTGACCCTCGTCTATAACGCCTTCCTCCTCAACTGTGTCGATTATCGAGGAAAACTCCTCCTCGGTAACGTCAACACCCTCGTTTTTATCCTTGCCCCAGATGAGTCGCAGGACCCAAAGAAGACCCATGACTACCGCTACGGCAGGGGAGAGAACTATCATCAGGATGAGAACGGGGATCGCTATCCACATGACCACAGTGTCCGCGTGCTGTTTGCACAAGAGCTTCGGTACTATCTCGCCGAAGATCAGAACGATAACGGTCATTATAACGGTGGCGAGGGTGGAGGCTATCGCGTCTCCGCCGCTCACGCCGGATAGCAGTGCGATGGCGATCGAGGTTGCCGCGGTGGACGCGGCGATATTTGCAAGGTTGTTGCCTATAAGTATCGCCGAAAGGGCGATGGTGAAGTGTTCACTGATCTTGTTTGCAAGCTTGGCTGTTTTGGAACCGGCTTCTCCCGCCTTGCGCAGACGCATCTTGTTGGCTGCGTTGAAGGATATCTCGCTTCCTGAGAAGAAAGCGGACAGTACCAGCATCAGGAGTATTATAAATCCGTATGTGATATATTTTGCTGCCGACATCAGACGCTCACCTCCGTTTTTTCGGAACCGGTGCGACTCTCGTCTTCATCGGTTATACGGAAGACAAGACCGGTCACACGGGTGTCGTTTACCTCGTCTACCGAGACCTCAACGTTACCGAACATAAAGGATTCGTTCTCCTCGGGCAGACGTCCGAAGCGTTCCTGCACCCATACGCCGACGGGCTGAGCTGCGGCGCGTCCCGTATCTGCGGGAAGTGCAAGTCCCATGCGCTCAAATACATCTCCGAGGGTAAGGGTCGGGCTTACAAGGAAGCGGTTTCCGCCGAGCTTGATAAAGTCCTCCTCGACCACATCCTCCTCGTCCCATATCTCGCCCACAAGCTCCTCAAGGAAGTCCTCGATGGTAACTATGCCGCACACCTTTTTGTTCTCGTCACGTACAATGCCGAGATAAATCTTGTGCTGGCGCATCGTGTCAAGCAGATCGTCTATGTTGTCGGTGCAGTTGACAAAATGGGGCTTGAGCATTACCGAACGCAGGTTGACGTTTTTGTCGTTTATGTAAGCCTTGAGGAATTTTCTTATCGGCAGAACACCGATAACATTGTCAAGCTCTCCGTCGCATACAAGTATACGCGAGTGGGGAATAGCCTTTATCCTCTTTATCAGCTCACTGTTCGGGAGGTTTACATCCACATACTGGATGTCGTCGCGCATTGTCATAACATCGCGCGCGCAGGTCTCGTCAAAATCGAGAGCGGATTTGAGCATGTCGCTCTGTTCTTCGTTCATGACGCCCTGTTCTTCGGCGGTATCGATTATCTCGTAAAGCTCCTCCTCGGTGATCGACGGAGCCTCCTCATGCTTGAAAAGGCGTGAGAAGAAGGACGAAATTATACCGAAGAATTTTGCCATGGGATAAAAGATCTTCATCATGACGCGCATGGATGCCGCGGTCCAGAGGGCAACGGTATCGGGGCGGTCATTGGCAAAGCTCTTGGGGATCATTTCGCTGAAGAGAAAAACGATGCCGGTGGTGATGAATGTGCAGATAAGCGTTGCCGTTTCCGACATATCATCTCCGAAAATGCGTGTGACATACAGCGTTGAGACCGACGCGGCTGCAATATGAGTTATATTGATGCCTATGAGAAGCGTGGTCAGCGCTCTGTCAAAGTTGTTTGCGACGTACATCGCATTTTTTGCTTTGCGGTTGCCGTTTTCGGCAAGATTTTTAATACGGATCTTGTTCATGGCGGAAAATGCGCTTTCGGCACATGCAAAGTAACCGCCGAGAACAACAAAAATTACAAAAATAGCGATCAGCATAAACTGTCACCGTCCATTAAAGTACCATCTCCTTAAAATCGAATTGAGGGATAGCGCCGCTCCGCAACGCGACACTATTATTTTTATTATATAACATTTCCTTTGATTTGTCAATAGTAGACGAGTTTTTTTATGCGTCGCTTCGGAAAATTATATAAAAATGAATGCAAATACGTGGAGTAGGCGGCAAAAAGTCGAAAACGGTGAGGCTTTTCATTTACAAAACGGGAATTTTGTGATATAATATTGGTCAGTAAACTTCGGGAGGCGCTTTATGAGCGGAAACGACGAAAAAAAGAATATACTTGACGGTATCCGTTCGCCTGCCGACGTGCGTGCGCTTGACGAAGCCGGGCTTGATCGGCTCGCCTCCGAGATACGCGAAAAGCTCGTGACGACTATCATGTCAGACGACGGAGGCGCCGGTACCGGCGGACATCTCGCTTCCAACCTCGGCGTGGTCGAGCTTACGATAGCGCTCCACCGCGTTTTTGACAGTCCTGCCGATCACATAATATGGGATGTCGGACACCAGAGCTATGTCCATAAACTGCTCACCGGTAGAGCGGACCGCTTTGAAACGCTCAGAACTCCGGGCGGGCTTTCGGGCTTTACAAAGCGCTCCGAGAGCGAGCACGACCCGTTCGGCGCAGGTCACAGCTCCACGTCACTTTCTGCGGCGCTGGGTATGGCGCAGGCGGAGAAGCTGCGCGGAGGCAGCGGTTATACCGTTGCGGTAGTGGGTGACGGCGCTTTTACCGGAGGACTCATACAGGAGGCGCTAAACAACTGCGAAAACACCAAGGGACTGCGGCTCATAATCATCATAAACGAAAACGAAATGTCGATATCACGCAATATCGGCAGCTTCGCAAAGAGCATATCGAAGATCCGTATGCGTCCCAGCTACTTCCGCACCAAGGCGGTGACAAGGCATTTCCTTTCGGCTTTGCCGCTTATCGGTAAGCCGCTGGTCAGAGGCATCACAAGGGTCAAAAAAGTACTCAAGGATACGCTTTACGGCTCGAATTATTTTGAAAATCTCGGGCTGTATTATCTCGGACCGATAGACGGAAACGACCGCAATGCGGTCGAGATGATGCTGCGCGAGGCAAAAAAGTTCGATGAGGGTGTGGTGCTCCATATAAAAACTCAGAAGGGCAAGGGATATGCCCCTGCCGAGCAGAATCCCGGCGGGTATCATTCGGTATCGCCGCGCGGAGCTGCGCCGGGCGGCGGATTTTCCGGCGTATTCGGCTCGGAAGTGGTCAGAGCTGCAACGGGCGACGGCAGGGTGTGCGCGATAACCGCGGCAATGAGTAGCGGCACGGGGCTTGATACCTTCCGCAAGATATTTCCCACACGCTTTTTCGATGTCGGCATCGCGGAGGAGCATGCCGTGACCTTTGCCGCGGGTCTTGCCGCGGGTGGAATGAAGCCGGTCGCGGCGATATATTCTACATTTATACAACGTGCATACGATAACATACTTCACGATGTCGCGCTTCAGGCTTTGCCGGTGGTGCTTTGCATAGACCGAGCCGGGCTTTCAGTCGGGGACGGCGCAACTCACCACGGTATATTTGATGTATCGTTCCTGTCCTCCATACCGGGAATGACTGTCTATACTCCTGCGACATACGATGCGCTCAGGATGACGTTCCGTGCGGCGCTGGCTCTCGGCGAGCCGGTCGCTGTCAGATATCCCAACGCTGTGGAGGATGAAAGGGTAAAGGCTCGTTTTTATCCGGACGGTCAGCCGGACCTGCCGTCTATACGGACAGACGCGGGCGTTGACGGCGATCCGGAGGTGCTTATCGCCGTGCATGGCAGAATGGCGTCCGAGGCGTTGGATATATCCGATGCGCTTGCCGCCGCCGGACACCGCGCCGGCGTGATACTTTGCGAGTATATAAAGCCGTACACGCGGCTCGCCGATGAAATAGAAGCAAAGATCACGAGCTCGGTCAGGCTTTTTGTAACGCTTGAGGAGGAGATACGCTCGGGCGGCTTCGGAGAAAATCTTTGCGATGCATTTGAGCGCCGCGGCGCTTTCGCGCACACGGATAAGCTGGTGATCGCGACCGACGACAGCTTTGCCATACCGACTGCCGGGCAGACGGTTTATGAGGCGGCGGGGGTTGATGCCGCCGGCGCTGTTGCAAAGATCAAGGGAGTACTTGAAGCGTCAAAAAAATAAATATTACAAAATAGGGGATGTTAAAAAACTCAAATTGAGTTTTTTAACATCCCCTGTTGAATTTTCAGTGTGATTCGTCCTTGTGCTTTTCAATATCGCGGCGTATGAATTCCTTGACGCTGCGCAGCCATGTCTCAAAGTTTGAGAAAATGCTTCCTATAACACGGTTTATTGAGAAGGCGAGCAGTCCGAGCGCCAAAAGAATGAGCACGGAGCCGAGGTCGAGCGGAACGAGATTGAACCAATCCGGGATTATAAGCACAGCCAGCAGGAAGAGCACGCCCATCGAAATGAACAACAGCTTGTGTAGCAGGTTCATCGGACGGCAGACCTTATAAAGCATCATATAAGCGACGAACGAGTAGAGGTAAAACGCTACGGCGGAGGTCAGCGTGTCGGGAATCCCGAACGCCTTTGAGAACAAAAGCGACCACGCCACAAGTATGACCGCGGTAAGCGCCGCAGGGAACGCACGGAACAGTACATTCCGCAAAAACTTTCCCTTTACCATATCCGTGTTCGGCTCAAGCGCAAGGAAGAAGGAGGGGACACCTATCATCAGAGCCGAGACCAGCGAGAGCTGAGCAGGCTTGAAGGGGTACATGGAGGCGCTTATGAGCGCGAGCAGGGTAAGGATGAACGAAAAAATATTCTTTACGAGGAAGAGCGATGCCGATCGTTCGATGTTGTTGATAACGCGCCTGCCCTCTGCGACCACAGACGGCATGCAGGCAAAGTTGGAATCAAGCAGAACAAGATCGGAAACATTGGCGGCGGCATCGCTGCCGGATGCCATGGCAATACTGCAGTCTGCATCCTTCAGCGCCAGTACGTCGTTCACTCCGTCGCCGGTCATGGCAACGGTGTGACCGTTCTTTTTCAGTGCCAGAACGAACAGACGCTTCTGCTCTGGCGTGACTCTGCCGAAGACATTGTATTCGAGTATTCCTTTTTCAATTTTGCTCTTGGTGTCGAGCAGTGAAGCGTCAATAAACTTGTCGGAGTCGGGGATCCCGGCTGTCTGCGCCGCCTTTGAGACCGTTACGGGGTTGTCGCCGGAAATGACCTTTATTGCCACACCCTGTTTGGCAAAGTACTCAAACGTCGCGCGCGCTTCGGGACGCACGCGATTTTCAAGCGTTACAAGCGCTTCGGGAATCACTATACCGCAAAGCGAGCCGCCGGAGAATATGTCCTCTGCTGTTCCCGGCACAAATCTGTACTCGGCAAACAGCAGCACGCGCTCACCGACCGAGGAATGCGCTTCTATCACGTCGCGCAGCTCGTTATATCCGTCACGCAGGATGAATTCCGGAGCGCCTATCACATATGTGCAGTCGTGGAACGACGCGGCGCTGTATTTTGTTTCGGATGAAAAGCTTTTTATCTGAGAGGCGCGGCGAAAATCCTTTTTGTCGTCAAAATATTCCTGAAGCGATTTCATCGTCGCATTGTCAGGGGTCATATTGAGAACAAAATCACGTATACGCCGCTCGCAGTCATGGCGCGCCGCCTCTGTTTCACTCTCAAGCGGAACGACGCGCTTTACATGCATCTCCGGCTCGGTTACGGTGCCGGTTTTGTCAACGCAGATAACGTCAACGCGGGCAAGCGTTTCAATGCACTTCATGTCGTGAACGAGCGTTTTCTTTTTTGCGAGCCGCATAACGCTCACCGCAAGAGCCACGCTCGTAAGGAGGTAAAGTCCTTCGGGTATCATGCCTATTATCGAGGCGGCTGTGCTTTCGATGTTCTCCTTTGTGGTCATTCCGAGCACATCGCGCTGATTCAGAAACATGAGTATCGAAAAGGGGATTATGATGATCCCGATCACCTTTATCAGCAACGTGAGCGATTTCATCATGCCGGGCTGCTGCTTTTTCTTTATTTTCTTGGCGTCGAGCGTCAGCTTGGCGGCAAAGGATTCATGCCCCACCTTGTCGAGCCTCGCGCGGCAGCGCCCGGACACAACAAAGCTGCCCGAAAGCAGCGGGTCTCCCGCTTTTTTCTTTATCTCGTCGGATTCACCGGTGACGAGCGACTCATTCACGTTAAGACTGCCGTCGCACAGCACCGCGTCGGCGCATATCTGATTTCCCGCTTCGAAAATAACGATGTCGTCAAGCACCAGCTCGTTGCTGTTTATGCTTGTCACCTTGCCGTCGCGTATGACCTTTGTCAGCGGCGCGGAGATGAGCGACAGCTTTTCAAGCGTTTTCTTTGCCTTTATCTCCTGTATTGTCCCGATGATGGTATTGACGAATACAACAATGAGAAAGGTAAGATTGTTGTACGAGCCTTCCACAAGCAGGATCGCGGCAAGGATAAAGAATATCATATTGAAGTATGTGAATACGTTCGAGAGGATTATCTGCGGTACGGTCTTCGAGGTCTTGTCTACCGCGGCGTTCACATATCCGTTTTCGGTGCGCTCTGCCACTTCGGCTGCCGAAAGACCGACCTTCGGATCTGGCGAATAGCGCTTTGCTTCGGCAAAGTTCACTTTTCTGTTTTTCTTTTTTCTGTCGGCTTGTTTTTCCGCCAGTTTGTTTTTCAGGTCGGAAATGGCGCCCTGTCCGGATTTTTTTTCTTTCATTCGATATGCGTCCTTTCGGATGTGTCATGTCTTTGGATTGGAAAAACTACGGCACTATACTCTGACATTATATCACATTGTGTCGTATAATGTAAAACGAAATTGTTAAATTCTATTTTTAAACGTTGGGTATACGCTTTTTTTATAAAAAACGGGGGGAGCCGCCGTGCAAAAACGGCGACTCCGGAGCGTCAGAACAGTTTTTTTATCGTACCGAAAAGTCCGCGCCCTATCTGGCGCCCAAGCTCGCGCCCGACGCTGCTCATTGCCGAATCCGCGACCTTGGAAAGAGTGGATTTTTTTCGTGTCGATGTTTTCTTGGCTTTTTCCTTCTCCTTTGCGCGCTCTGCCTTTTCCTTTTCTTTTTCGGCGGCGGCGCGCTCTTTTTCCTCTGCCTGTTCACGCGCTTCCTCGGCTGCGCGCTCCTCGGCATCCTTCTTTTCCGCGTTTATTATTTCATAGGCGGATTCATTGTCCACGGCTACCTCATATTTGCCGAACATGTCGTCCGCATGTATCTCGGCTTTGCGGCGCGCGTCGTCTATCGCGCCCATCGCCGACTGCGGCGGGAGGATCGTCGCGCGCTCAACTACCGTCGGTCTGCCTTTTTCGTCAAGGAAGCTCACAAGCGCCTCACCGGTACCCAGCTCGGTCAGCACCTCTTCGGTGTCAAATTTCGGGTTTACGCGGAAGGACTGCGCCGCGGCGCGTATAGCCTTCTGCTCGGCGGGCGTGTACGCACGCAGGGCGTGCTGTACGCGGTTTCCGAGCTGAGCCAGTATCGGATCGGGGATATCCGACGGCTGCTGTGTGATAAAATATATGCCCACGCCCTTTGAGCGTATCAGCTTTACCACCTGCTCCACCTTGTCGCGCAGTGCCTTCGGCGCGCCGTTGAAAAGCAGATGCGCCTCGTCAAAGAAGAACACGAGCTTCGGCTTTTCAAGATCGCCTGCCTCCGGTAGCTCCTCAAACAGCTCCGCCAGTAGCCACAGCATGAAGGTGGAGTAGAGCAGCGGCGACTGATACAGCTTGGCGCAGTGGAAGATATTTATAAAACCGCGCCCGTCTGTGTCTGTCTGCATCCAGTCCTCAAGCTTTATGTCCGGCTCGCCGAAGAACAAAGTCCCGCCCGCATCCTCAAGCTGAAGTAGCGCGCGCTGTATGGCGCCGGCAGACTGGCGCGATATGTTCCCGTATTGGTTGAGGAGTTCGGAGGCGTGATCCGAGACATACGCGACCATGGAGCGCAGATCTTTGAGGTCGATGAGCAGCCAGCCCTTGTCGTCCGCCACGCGGAATACGATGGAAAGCACGCCCGCCTGAACGTCGGTGAGCCCCAGCAGACGCGCCAGCAGGGAAGAACCCATTTCGCTCACCGTGGTCCTGACCGGATGTCCGCCTTCGCCGTAAACATCCCAAAAGCACACGGGATAGCTTTTCAGCGCGAAATCCGACGGATCGATCCCCATCCCGCCAAGCCGCTTTTCGATGGCGGAGTTCATGGTCCCCGCCTTTACGCAGCCGCCGAGGTCGCCCTTGACGTCGGCGAGGAATACCGGGACGCCGAGGTCGGAGAAGGACTCCGCCATGACCTTCAGCGTTATGGTCTTGCCGGTCCCGGTCGCGCCCGCGATAAGACCGTGTCTGTTTGCCATTGCCGGCAGTATTGAGGCGTCAACGTCTCCCCTGCCTATTAAAAGTTTTCCGTCTTTTAGCATTGTATGTCACCTCGGTAATGTGTGTGATCTTATTTACAAAAGATATTATATCAGTATGCGCGCGAAATGTCAATAAAAAAAGCCGCGCCCGTATAGACACAGGCGTTTTTTTGTAGTATAATGTTGAAAAACAAAGCAGCTTGCATTAAATAGTAAGGAAGTGTGATAAATGCTTATACTTGTGGATTGCGGAACGACCAATATGCGCCTGCGCCTTTATCACGGGGCGGAGGGAAAAGATATCGCCGGGGCGCTTGCCGCGGCGCAACCGCTTGACGAGATAAAATACAAAACAGGCGTCCGTGATGCCGTGCGCGAACGTTCGGATGAGATACTGCGCGAAACGCTCGGACACGCGATAAGAGAAATGCTCGACCGTAACTCGCTCGCCGAGGCGGATGTCGAAGCCGTTATATGCTCCGGCACTCTTTCGTCGCACGTGGGGATATACCACATACACCACGTGGTGATGCCGGTATCCCCCGAAGATACGGCGGCGCATTCCGAGCTGGTGACCATGCCGGATGTATCGGGCATCCCGATACTGTTCATCCCCGGCGTCAAGGGCGTCGGCGACCTTATGTATACCGAGGTCATGAGCGGCGAGGAATGCGAGCTTTACGGTATAGCGGAACGCATGGGTATCACGGGCGCGTTCACACTGCTGCTTCCCGGTTCGTACAATAAGATAATAAGCGTGAATGAGGAAGGGAAGATCGAAAAAATATATTCCTCCATGTGCGGCGAGCTTACAGCCGCCGTGTCGGAGAACACGCTACTGCGCCGCGCCGTGCCGTCGCCCGTCATACAGGTGATAAAGCCGGATATGCTGAAATGGGGCGCAGAATTTGCGTCCGAGTGGGGACTGTCGCCCGCGCTTTCAAAAGTATGGGTCATGCAGCGCGTCGGAAAGGACCGCGACGATGCGGCGAATTTCATGATGGGTGCGATACTTGAAGGGGATATGCGACTGATGAAGGCATTGCCTGCCGGACAGCCGGTCTATGTCGGCGGCTTGTCGCCGCTGAGAGAGCTTTTCCTTGAAATGCTTAAGATATACGGCATAAAGGCTGTGGGCGTAGACCCAGAGGCGGCGCGCATAGCCCCGAATATCGGAGCCATGAAGGTCTATTACAAGTATAAAGAGACTCATTGAAAACGCTAAAAAAACTATGCTGTTGCGCCAAGGCGCAACAGCATAGTTTTTTTATTCCGAATTACTTCTTTATAGCGGCAAGAATGTCGCTGAGGAGCTTTTCCTGGTGGAGAAGCGACTCGCGCAGCTTCTTGTTTTCGGCCTCGAGAGCGGCGGCTGCTTCCTCGGCTGCCTTCTTTTCTTCCTCAGTCTTTTCAGCGGCTGCCTTGTCGGCTGCTTCCTTTTCGGCTATCTGACGTGCATGGAGCGCTGTCTCAGCCTTGGATAAGGAGCGCACGATGATGAATATCACGAGCGCGATGATAAGGAAGTCGAGAATGGTCTGGAGCCATGTGCCCCAAAGAATGGCGACCTCGGGAGTGACAACGGTCACGCCGTCCTCGGCGAGAACAGCGGGAGTGATGACTGTCTTGACGGTGTCGAGGCTGCCTTCCTTCATGAAGATACCGATAAATGGGTTGATGATGTAGGACACAAGACCGGAAACGATCTTGTTGAACGCACCGCCGACAACAACGGCGACTGCAAGATCGAGCACGTTGCCGCGCATGATGAATTTACGGAAGTCTGACCAGAAGCCGGACTTCTTTTCTTTTTTCTTTTTTGCCATAAGAACCTCCGGGCAATTCAATGATGATGATTAAATTATAGTTAAATATGAGCGGCGTGTCAAGTGTTTTTTGTCAAAATCAGTCGGAAATATCGATGGCTCCGATCTTTACGTTGCCGGATACGGTCGAAAAGTCGAGCCTAAGCGAGCCGTCGCCGCAGGTGTAGTGCGAGCCGTCGGGCTTCAGGCTGAAATCGGACGAAAACTCTCCGCTCACCGTTTTGAACTTGGCATCGAACCCGGTGTCAGCCGGGAGGTCAAGCGTTACGGAGCCGGAGACGGAATCGAAGTCCGCTTCCGTGAGAGAGCCGTGTGCCGTTACCTTGACGGGTCCGCTCGTCGTTCCGACCTTGAGCTCTGCTTTTGATGCAAGCGTCAATGATGCGTTGCCCGATACTGTGCCGAGCTTTACATCGTCCGCTTTGCCCGATACGCTGCATTCGATATCGCCGGATACCGTTTCGAGCGAGACGCTTTCCGCGGCATCCACATCGAACGCACGTATCCTGCCGGATACTGTTTCAATATCCACGTCGTCCGCGGCTATCTTGTCCGCGCGGACCGATGCCGATACTGTTTTTATGTCTATCTCTTCGTACCGAGTCGCAGCGGGCAGATTTACGGTGAGCTTTTTGGAAAGCGCGCCGAGCGTAAAGCTCCCCGAGGCTGTAAAGCGCACATAAAGCGTTTCGCCGTCGAGGTAATAATGCATACGCGTACGTGTGTCGAGAGTGCTTGTGCTGTCTTCGTAAAGCTCTATCGCATCACCAAACGCCTGACCGAAGGTTACGCTTCCGGCAGTCCAGTAGATGCATATCTTTTTTACATTGACGCCTATCTTTACTCCGTCGGGCACAACGGGAGTGTACCTGTCGGCGTTTTCATATCTTTCGGCGCGGCTGCCCGGCAGGTTGGCGCCGCTGCAAGCCGCAAGCAGCGGGACGCAGAGGATGAGCGCCGCCGCGATCGATATCATTTTCAATATGATCTTTTTCATGATAAACGGTTTCCCTTTCAGTATTTCCGGTCGTATTTTATCTCCGCTTCATGCTCACGGAAAAAGTCGTACCACAGCCGCACGCTGGCTACATCGTACCAGGGGCATGTGCCGGCAGGGGACATCTCGAGGTTGTAAACGAGCGCGTCTTTCATTGCGAGCAGGAAGGGCGAATGCGTTGAGATTATAAATTGGCAGTTGTAAAACCGCGCCGAGTCGGTTATAAAATCCGCAAGCTTTTTCTGAAGCGCGGCGGAAAGACTGTTTTCCGGCTCGTCGAGCAGATAAAGCGCATTGTCGCGTATCTCCTGCGTGAAATATGTAAACGCGCTCTCGCCGTTTGACTGGGTGTTCAGATTTTTCGGCAGCGAGCGGCCGACATACTGCGATTTCGTCATTCTCCGTGCGTCGTTGCGGCGCTTAAGCTCGTCGTAGTCGTCGAGCGAGGAGAGACGGTATTCGCGGCTGTTCCGGCTCCCATCGTTGTATTCAATGAAAAGATCCTCGCGCCTGCGGTCTATGGCTGAGTTCAGCGAGCGGATGTCGAGAAGAAAATCAAATACATCGTCGCTCGTTATTATGCGGCTGGTTTCGGGCAAACGTCTGCCGAACGTCAGCTCGGCAGAGCACAGCTTGAGATAATCCTCGTAGTACGGCGTGTAATTGAAGGGTGAGCGCCGCATAACGCCGAGCTTTTCCGCTATTATGTTCAGCAGCGTTGACTTTCCGCAGCCGTTGCCGCCGCATATGATCGTTATGTTTTCAAATTCAATCGTGTGCAGCTTTTTCCATGTGAATATATTGAACGGGTAGATGCTGTTGGAATAGCACGTCATGTCCGCTTTTGTTTTCCTGCGTTCGAGGATGTAATCCTCCTCCTGCTTGAACGATGCTATGCTGAAGCTGTCGATGTATTTCATAGATGCACCACCTTGTATCGTTTTTAGTTATTATACCATCCGCGTGGCGCGGTGTCAATCCCGGAGGTAAAAACGCGCAAATAATCGGAATAAAAATAAAATTTCCTGTTGACAAACTGCCGCCTTCGTAGTATAATGTGTAAAGTGATTTGCTTTACACTGCTTTGCGGCAGTCGGGAAGGATATTTGCCGTGTTTGAAAAGAATCTTGAACTTGGTTATCTGCTTGATTTTTACGGCGAGCTTCTCAGCGAGCACCGCCGTGAAGCAATGAATTATTACTATAATGACGATATGTCTCTTGCCGAGATAGCATCGGTGCTCGGCATCACACGTCAGGGCGTGAGAGATCTGATAAAAAAAGCGGGTGATGAGCTTATGTTTTATGAGGCAAAGCTCGGGCTTGCACGCCGGTTCCGCGATGTGCAGATCTATGCCGACGAGGCGCGTGCGCTGATAGGCAAGGGAGACGACGGGCGGCTCGCCGCCGCCATAGAGAAGATAATAGGAACGGTAAGTTGATACCGTAAAAGGGGAGGGAGATCATCGGTGTTTGCAAGTCTCAGCGAAAAGCTGTCGGAGGCGTTCAAGAAGTTCAGAAACAAGGGCAAGCTGACGGAGGCTGACGTCCGCACCGGTATGCGCGAGGTCAAAATGGCGCTGCTCGAAGCGGATGTGAACTTTAAGGTCGTAAAGGAATTCACCAAAAAGGTGACCGAGCGTGCGGTCGGCACAGAGGTGCTTGAGTCGCTTCTGCCGGCACAGCAGATAGTTAAAATAGTAAATGAGGAGCTTACCGAGCTTATGGGAGGCTCGCAGTCAAAGCTGACGATAGCCTCAAATCCGCCCACGGTCATTATGATGGTCGGACTTCAGGGCGCGGGTAAGACCACGCATGCGGCAAAGCTCGCCGCGATGTATAAAAAGCAGGGCAAGCGGCCGCTGCTCGTAGCCTGCGACGTTTACAGTCCCGCGGCTATAAAGCAGCTGCAGATACTCGGCGAGCAGATCGGTGTTCCGGTATATTCGGAGGGTATCGATGTTTCGCCCGTAACGATCGCAAAAAACGGTCTTGCGTATGCCAAAAAGAATTTCTGCGATATGGTGTTTATCGACACGGCGGGTCGTCTGCATATCGATGAGGCGCTTATGGGCGAGCTTCAGTCGATAAAGGCGGAAACGTCTCCGACCGAGATACTCCTTACCGTCGATTCCATGATAGGTCAGGACGCCGTCAATGTTGCGGAAAAGTTCAATGAAATGCTCGATATCACGGGCGTGATCCTTACAAAGCTCGACGGCGATACGCGCGGCGGCGCGGCGCTGTCGGTCAGATACGTTACCGGAAAGCCGATAAAGTTTATCGGTGTCGGCGAAAAGATCGATGCGATAGAGCCGTTTTACCCCGACCGTATGGCAAGCCGTATACTCGGCATGGGCGACGTGCTCACGCTTATCGATAAGGCGCAGGCGGCTTATGACGAGAAGCAGGCGGAGGAGCTTGAGCGCAAAATACGCGAGCAGAGCTTTACTCTTGACGATTATCTCGATCAGTTTGCGCAGATCAAAAACATGGGCTCTATGGAGCAGCTGCTCGGTATGATGCCGGGCGTCAACGCCTCGGCGCTCAAGGATGCAAAGATCGACGAAAAGGCTGTGGCGCGCACCGAGGCGATAATCAAATCGATGACCCCGCGCGAGCGTGCGAAGCCGGATATCCTCAATTATTCCCGCCGCAAGCGTATCGCCGAGGGCAGCGGAACCTCCATTGAGGATGTCAACCGCCTTCTTAAGCAGTTCGAACAGACCAAAAAACTGATGAAGCAGTTTTCGTCCGCGGGCAAATTCAAGGGCGGACGCAAGAAAAAAGGTATGAAATTCCCGTTTTAAGGATTTTCAAAGATAAATAACACAAACATTTTCGGAGGAAAAAACAATGGTTAAAATGAGACTCAGAAGAATGGGCGCCAAGAAGCAGCCCTTCTACCGCGTTATCGTCGCTGACGAGCGTTCGCCCCGCAACGGCAGATTTATCGAAGAGATCGGATACTACAATCCCCTCACCGAGCCGTCTGTTATCAAGATCGATGCCGACAAGGCAAAGGAATGGATAAAGAACGGTGCACAGCCCACCGAGACTGTCAAGGTCCTGCTCAAAAAAGCCGGTATCGTTGACTGATCGTCGGTAGACCGGATATGGAACTCGAAAAGATCGTTGCCGACATGGCAAAAGCCATTGTCGACACGCCGGACGCGGTAAAGGTCACGCGCACCGACAACGAGAGTGACGGTAGCATAGAGCTTGTGCTTACGGTCGCGCCCGATGAGACCGGAATGGTCATCGGCAGACACGGCAAAATAGCCAAAGCCATCCGTACCGTTGTCAAGGCGGCGTCTGCCGGTTCCGGCAAAAAGGTTACGGTAGAGATCAAATAATTTTGCGCGGCGGATGCTTCATCCGCCGGCGCATCACCGAGGTACGGCACCAATGACGCGGGATGAAATATTCTCACTGCTTGAAAAAAATCAGATAAGCATGCGCCCCGACGACGGGGCGGCGATATCCGTTATCGAGAAATATGTAAACGGCGACGACGGAGAAGCGCCGACTGCCGCAGAGGAAATGACGGCGCTTGACGCTGCCATAGACGAGGCGGCGGACGCCGCCGAAAGCGTATACCGCGATGCGGAAGAGGCTATAAACGACACGGCGGCAACGATACGCCGTCTTCTTGACGGTTGGAATGTCAGGGCTGTGCTGCGCGATTTCGCTTTTTCGTATTCTGCGGAGGAGCGCAGATATGTCGTCAATTCCTTTATCGATATGTGTCCTCGCCTGAGGAACGGTATGTCTGAGATGTCCGTGCTTTCCGGACGCGCCGGCGAGGCGGCGACCATGCTTCGCGATTGCTCGGCGAAGGCGCAAATGCTTGCATCCGAGCTTAAATACGCTTCTCTGGCGGCGTGGATCTGTGAGGATCCCGCGCTTGCGGAGGAAAGACAGGCGCTCTCCGACGAAACGCGCGAGCGCGCAATGGCTGCCGATAAGCTGGCGGCGGAGATAATGCGCGTCATACGCTCGCTGTCTGTATCGATGTCGGCAGTTTCGGCTGCGGTCCCGCAGGCATCGGCGGCGCTTCATATCGACAGCGCGGAAGGAGAAGCAGCCGCTTCAATGCTGATATCTCCCAAAAGGGCTGCCGCGGCGCTTTCGGGCGTTCTCACCGCTATCGGTGCGGCAAGCGCCGATCAACATATACCTGACTGAAAAAAATCAATACATATTACCGGATACAAAATATTCAACGAATTCAGGGTTGAATATTGAAATGTATCCGGTTATGTTGTATAATAAATATGCGGATAAAACAATTCCGCAACTGGAGGATATCGCAATGCCAAAATATCTGTTGGCTCTGGATCAGGGTACCACAAGCTCAAGGTCGATAGTTTTCGACCTTTCGGGAAGAATAATCGCGTCCGCGCAAAAGGAATTCCCACAGCATTTTCCGCATGACGGATGGGTCGAGCATGACCCGTGCGACATATGGGATACTCAGCTTGCCGTGGCGCGCGAGGCGCTGCTGCGCGCCGGCGTGACCGCAGAGGATATCTGGGGCATCGGTATCACCAACCAGCGCGAGACCACCGTCGTGTGGGAACGAAGCACCGGCAAGCCGGTATATAACGCGATAGTGTGGCAGTGCCGTCGTACCGCGGAATACTGTGATTACATAAAAAGCGGGGAGCTGTGCGAGGATATCCGCCGCCGCACGGGACTGCTCATCGACGCATATTTTTCGGCTACAAAGCTGAAATGGATACTTGATAACGTTCCCGGCGTGCGTGAGCGCGCCGAGCGCGGCGAGCTTTGCTTCGGAACGGTGGATAGCTGGCTCATCTTCAAGCTCACCGGCGGGCGCGTACACGCGACCGATTATTCCAACGCCTCCCGCACTATGCTTTTCAATATCAATACGCTTGAATGGGATGACGAGCTGTTGCGTCTGTTCGGTATACCGCGCGCCATGCTTCCGGAGGTCCGTCCGTCATCCGGCATTTTCGGCGAGACCGATCCCGCGCTGTTCGGCGCTCCCATACCGGTAGCCGGTGTTGCGGGCGACCAGCAGGCTGCGCTTTTCGGTCAGTGTTGCTTTGAAGCCGGCGGAGTGAAAAATACATACGGCACCGGCGGGTTCATGCTCATGAACACCGGCGAGCGCCCAGTTATGTCGCAAAACGGACTGCTCACTACCATCGCATGGGGACTCGGCGATAAGCCGGTAACATATGCGCTGGAGGGCTCGGTGTTTATCTGCGGCGCTGCGGTCCAGTGGCTGCGCGATGGACTGGGACTCGTCAGCCGTGCATCCGAGACCGAGGCGATAGCAAGAAGCGTCGCTGACAGCGGCGGAGCATGGTTCGTGCCTGCGTTCGTCGGACTCGGCGCGCCGTATTGGGACCCGTATGCGCGCGGCGCGTTGCTGGGCATTACGCGCGGAACGACACGCGCACATGTCGTGCGTGCGGTCATTGAATCCATGGCGTATCAGACCGCCGATGTTCTTGAGCTGATGAAGCGCGAGGCGGGCGTGAGCATGACATCGCTGAAGGTGGACGGCGGCGCATCCGCAAACGATCTTCTGCTTGAAATACAGGCCGATCTTCTCGGAACTCCGATAATCCGCCCGGCGTGCATCGAGACCACGGCGCTCGGCGCCGCAAATCTTGCGGGACTTGCCACCGGCGCATTTGCATCGACCGCCGAGATCGCCGCATCGTGGCGTCCCGATAAGCTCTTTGAGCCGCATATCAACGCATCCGAACGCGCCGCAAGGCTCGATGGCTGGCATCGTGCGGTGAGCCGTGTTCTTTCGGGACGCGATACAGCCAAATAAAAAACGGAAGGACGGCGGATATGCACAGATTCTTCTCATGGTTCGGCTTGCCCGGCAAGCTCGTGCTGACAGCGCTTATCAGTCTGCTGGCGATCGCTCTTGCGCTCGCCGCTCCGACAGCCACGCGTCTGGTCTGCATACCGGCTATGCTCCTTTCATCGCTTGGGGATATCATTCTCATGGATTATAAGCCCATAACAGGGCGTCTGCCGGTGCGCGGCTTCATAGCGGGCGCGTCGTTTTTTGCCGCCTCTCACGTGATATATACCGCCGCCTTTCTTTGCTCGGTGCGCGGATATTTCAATGTCGGCGCGTGGCTCGGCATCCTGCTTTTTGCGGTAACTTCAGCGGCCACGGCTGTGCTGTGCCTCGGCAAGCAGAACGGCGACCGCGGTATGCTCCCGCTCGGTATTCTTTATTTGTTTTTTATAGCGCTCAACTTCACAACGGTCTATTCGTGTACCGCATCCCGCGGTGGAATATTTTTCGTGTCGGCGCTCGGCATTACGCTGTTCCTGATCTCCGATCTTATTATCGTTTCGGACAAGATAATCGGGACCAAAATAAAAAATTCCGATCTTTGGATATGGACGCTGTATCCCATCGGGCAGATTCTTTTACTCATAGGAGCATAAAAAAGCTGTCCTTATAAAATAATATTACCGGGTCAAAGCGACCCGGTAATATTATTTTTGAGGATAACTGATAATGAATTTAAGAAAGACGGCGATAATCGGGTGCGGGAACGTCGGAGCCACCACCGCATACACACTGATGCAGAGCGGACTTTTTTCCGAAATGGTTCTTATCGATGTTGATACCAAAAGAGCGCGCGGCGAAGCGGAGGATATTGCGCACGGCTTGCCATTCCATTCACCGATGACGATCTATCAGGGCGACTACGGCGACATTGCGGACGCCGCGCTGATCATCATAACCGCAGGCGCGTCCCAGCGTCCCGGCGAGAGCCGCATCGATCTTGTGCATAGGAACGAGCGGATATTCGCATCGATAATAGACAGGATAACCGAGGTGCGCGCCGAGGGCATCCTGCTTGTAGTCACAAATCCCGTTGATGTGCTGACATATGTAACGCTTGTGCGCTCACGCTTCCCGGCGAACCGCGTCATAGGCTCCGGAACGGTGCTTGATACCGCAAGACTCAAACAGCTCGTCGGCGAGCGGCTCGGCGTGGACAGCCGCAATGTCCACACGTTTATAATCGGCGAGCATGGCGACAGCGAGGTCGCAGTGCTCAGCAGCGCAAATGTTTCCGGCGTCGATCTGTCGCTTTTCTGCCGGGAATGTTGCGAGGAATGCGACCCCACGGGCTTTTCACAGCTCTTCGACGAGGTGCGCGACGCGGCGTACCGCATAATCGACGCTAAGGGCGCGACCTACTATGCCATCGCCGAGGCGGTGCGGCGTATCGCCGAGGCGATAGTGCGGGACGAGCATACGATACTCCCGGTGTCTACCGTAGCGGACGGGCATTACGGGATCGAGGGCGTGTGTCTCGGTCTGCCTTGTATCGTCGGCAGAAACGGCATAGAGCGCGTGCTTGAGGTCCCTCTTGACGGAGACGAGGAGGGAAGACTGCGCCGTTCGGCGGCGGCACTGCGTGAGGTCATAAAATCTCTCGGCGCAGAATATTCGGAATATCACGGACTGCTCGTCTGAGCCGATGTGCGAAATAAGGCGGGACTGTCGTGCAACGGCGCGGCGGTCCCGACTTTATTTTTGATAAAACTATTGACGTGACAGAGCATAAAATGTATAATTAAGATAAATAAAAATCTAACCGGTGAGTACCGGACTCGGAGATATGGATAATGAAACTTCTTGATATGACCCCGGCGGAAAAGATCGCCTTTTTTATGACAAGACTTTACGACAACAAGCTCACCACCACTTCGGGCGGCAACCTTTCCATAATGGACAGTGACGGAACGCTGTGGATATCGCCCTCTGGCATCGACAAAGCGCATCTTACCGCCGATGATATAATGTGGGTAACGCCGGACGGAGTCGTGCACGGCAAGCACCGCCCGTCCACCGAATATCCGTTCCACCTTGCCGTCCTGCGGTCGCGCCCCGACCTGCATGCGGTGCTTCACGCTCATCCCGCCGCGCTCGTCGCTTACAGCCTTGAGCGCCGCCTGCCCGAGATGGATATAATGCCCGGCGTTTCCGCCCTTTGCGGCAAAATAGCTATCGCGGAATACGCACTGCCCGGCAGTGAAAAGCTCGGCGGCTACATATCCTCCAAGTTTGCCGCAGGCTGTGATACGGTCCTGCTTGAGAACCACGGCGTGGTCCTCGGCGCCGACAGCCTTGAACGCGCATTTATGATGTTTGAGGCGCTCGATTTTGCCGCTCGCACCGGTGTTGCCGCGTCAATGCTCGGTCGGGAGTACCATGTCCTCTCTCGTGCACAGCTCGATAAAAAGAGCGCCGCCGAGCATAATGCCGCAAAGTATGCTTCGGTCGATGCACCGGAGGCGTATGACGATATCCGCGCGGATATCGTTGACAAATGCCGCCGCTCGTACAAAAACAAGCTCTTTACCGCAGGAACCGGAATGTTCGCCTCACGCGCCGGAGAGGGCTTTATCATCACGCCGGCGGATGAGGACCGCGGACTTCTTACCGACGATTCTCTTGTATATGTTTGCGGCGATAAATGCGAGAGCGGAAAGCGCCCGTCGCACTGGGCGGAGCTTGTCGGACGCATATTTGACTCTCATCCGGAGATAAACAGCATATGCGCCGCCCGCAGTCCGTATATAATGGGCTTTGCGGTCACGGACGCCGAGTTCAATTCGCATATGATCCCCGAGGGATATATTTGCCTGCGCAACACGATGCGTTACCCCTACGGAACGCTTGAGGCCGCGCCCGAAAGGATCGTATCGGATATCAGTATGCGCACGCCCATATCGATAATAGAGAACGATTGCGTGCTCGTGGCCGGGACCTCTCCGCTCAATGCCTACGACCGTCTTGAGGTTCTTGAATTCGGCGCCGAATCACTTTGCGATATAGCCTCCATGCACGGCACGATAGTGCCTATCAGCGACGACGAAATAAGAGAGATCGAAGTCGCCTTCAATCTTTGAAACGAAAGGAATGTACCATGAATTTTCTGCCGAAATATGAAAAAGCCGATCTGCGCGTTATGAGCGCCAACCTTCTTTTTGATGCAACCGCTCCGGACCGCGAGGGCAAAATACTTGAGAATATTGCGTATTACCGTCCCGATATCATCGGTTTTCAGGAGATAAACAAATTCTATCATCAGAGCTTCATTCCGAAGCTTGAGGCGACCGGTTATAAATTCGTAAGCGCCGCTCCCGACCCGGAGCATCGCCGCGAGAGCGAGCTGCGCTCGCTTTCGGCAAAATACCCCGCCAACAATTATTTCCCGATAGCGTACCGCGCCGACCGCTTTGAGGAGGTCGAGTCCGCTTTTGTGATGTATACCTCAACATATACATATACCAAGGGCATGACCGCGGCGGTCCTCCGCGAACGCGAGAGCGGAAAGTTCGTGGGACACATCAATACGCATGCTGCGCTGATACTGGGATCATACAAGCTCGAGGGTATGAGCGACCGCGTGGACGGCGCGGTATGGCGCGCCGACAACGCGCGTCAGATGCTTGAAGAGAAAAAGGCGATAAATGAAAAATACGGCGACATTCCGTTCTTCTTCACCGGCGATTTCAACGGCGGCGAGGAAGAGGAATATTACCGCGCGATAACCTCCGGCGGAATGCTTAATTCAAAGTATGCCGCAAAGGTGAGCGCATCCATGGGACAGTTTACCTTCCATCCCGTCATAGGTACACTGCCGAACAACAGCCGTTCGCCGATAGACCATATTTTTGTTTCACCCGATGTGACTGTATGGGTCCACAGCATAGAGACCCGTCAGGAGGTGCTTGACGCCTCGGACCATTGCATGATCTACGCCGACGTAAGCATTTGAATCC
>ENA-UOJS01000587-UOJS01000587.1-human-gut-metagenome-genome-assembly--contig:-C74-NODE-587-length-37621-cov-7.008918_pt1 | contig 37621 bp, 30 predicted proteins | sample MGYA00242355_ERZ723902 | MGnify/ENA metagenome assembly ERZ723902
GGCTGTCGCATAAATGCGACAGCCCCGATTTTCAGTGCGAAGCACTGAATGTGAAGTAATTGCTTACGGAGGTGCCGGGGAAGTACGCAAGCAGTATCTGCGTTGCGGTAGCTCCTGCCTCGCCGAGGTCGGAAGCGCCGAACTGGCTCATGCCGACGCCGTGTCCCATGCCCTTGCCGACGATGGCAAAGGAGGACGACGATGATGCCTTGTGTGTGGCATGTACCTTCTGAAGCTGATTTACGATCAGAAAGCTGCCGTAGTTTGATACCACAGTGTAGTTCCCGTTGGCATCCGGCTCGGTAGTTACGGGGATCTCAATGTCTCCTCCGATTATCTGCGCTATGCCGTCTCCGGTGTAAATGTGCAGGGTGGAGGACCCATCCTTCAGCGCAGTGCCAAGGTCGGTGAGGAAGTTGAAGCCTCCCGCGTCGGAGTTGATCTTACCGTTTTTGGTCTGCACATAGACCGAACCTGCCGTAGAACCCTGAAGATTGATTATCCTTGTGGACTTCACGTTTTCGTAGGTGTAATCGACAGACCCCTTGCCTATCAACAGGTTTGCCGACCATACGTAACCGTAGAGCAGGGAACGCACCGCAGAGCAACGTGTTGCGGAGGCGGTGTGTCCGTTGGCATCGGTCAGCTTTATCGAATAGACATACGGAGATGAGTCGCCGGTAAGCGTGGTCTCGACCTTTACTATGTCGGAATTTATCTGTGTTTCGCCGTATTCGCGGCAGGCTGTTTTGAGCTGTGAAGCCGATACCTCACGGAACCACATTCCAGAGCGGTATTCCGAGTATTTTTCCCACGGCGTCGCTTGCGTGCGCAGATAGCTTGCCACGGTGCCGCCCCATACATACCGCGGGTTTACAGACCAACCGCCGATGCTCGATGAGTATAGTCCTTCTACAATGCTTGAGCCGTATGTCAGCACCTGATCCTTTGTGTCGTATACCGCTTGCGTCACGCGCGGCGTTATCAGCTTTCGTCCGCGGTAATTCTCGCAGTGCGACAGACTGCACATATCAAAGCCGTATGACGAATAATGCTTGCCTATGCATATCACCGAGTACGATCTTACCGTTATCGCGAACGCCTTCTGCGTTTCAAGATCCCAGCTCGTGTATATTTCATTGGGCAGAACGCCCTCGACATATGTGTTCAGCTCGACCATATTGATCTGCACAAGACCGTTGCATTCGGAACCGATAAAGTGGCGGTAGCAGAAAAGCCCATCATAGATCGTTGAGGTCGCGCTGTCCTGGATGTATGCATAATCGCGTCCTGCCTGCTGATATGCGGAAAAGCCAAGATATGAGTGATCGCCGCCTTCATATTCGAAAAGGATGCTTTCCATGCTCTCGTCAAGTACGCATACTCCGGTCGCCGAGGGAGATGCGATACGCACAGTGCTATCGGGCATGAGCGCCGAGACGGTCGCGGCTGCCTCGCCGGCGGCTGTATAGCTCGGGAAGGCTCCTATACGTATACTTTTTTCGCCGTTTATATATGCCGGGAAGCAGTGACCGTACATGGCTTCAAACAGGTCTGCATATTCACGCAGATCGTCCCAAAGATCGCCGCCGGTGGGTATCTCAACGTGATAACCGCCGATGTCCGTCTCGCTTTCGCTTGCCGCGGCGGAGCATGAGTTGTACCCTATCTTCAGGTTAGTGTCGCATACGGCATACACGGATGCGGTGTTCAGCCGATAGAGCGGAGTGAAATTGCGCTCCGTGCGGGTTATTTCAGCTTCTCCGACCACAAAGCCGTAGGGGGAGAGCATTGCAACGGAAAACGGTGCGTCGGCGCCGTATCTTATCCCTATCGCAAGATATGTAGGATTGGTTTTTACGTTTGACCTTATCCTGTAAGAGGAAAGCTCCGATGAACCCGCGGAGGCGCTCACGGCGAGCGTCACGCCGGCGAGAAGCACCGTGAACAGCATTGCGATGGCAAGCAGACCGGCGGTCGAACGCCTGCTTATCCGCCGACGCTCATTGCGGTCAGTCATTGGCTCCGGATACATCATCAACGATAATGTATTCCCCTCCGATCATTACATAGGCGCCGTCATAGCTTTCAATACGTATGCCTCTGCCGTCATCGGCGCCGCGCGGTATCAGCAGATTGTGCATCAGCGGCGCATCGGCGCCGTTGTAAAGTTCTTCGCCGTTCGTCAGGTCGTTTATGCCCTGGAGCGTTCCGGAGGTGTTGTAGGGAGACACGATCACGGCATATCCCGAGCGTACTATCACAAGAATACCCTCGTCGGCATTCTTGGCTTTTATTATCTTGCCGCTTTCAACAAACACCGGACGGTACATGACGCCGGCTTTGGTCTGAAGCTGTATAAGCGTTTCGTAGAGCGCAGCATACTGGTTCTGCAGCTCGGTAACGGCTCCGCCCTCACCGGTGAGAGCGTCGATCGATGCCTGAAGCGCGTTCATGGCTTTTGTTACCTGGAGGTACTTGTTTGAAAGGTCGGAGAAGTTTCTTTCAATGTTGTTTTTATCGGCGCGCAGAGTTTCAATACTGCTCTTGATCCCGGTGAGGGAATCGTTTATGGAGCTTATCTGCTTGGCGATATCGGCGTAGTTCTGCTCAACGCCGGTAAGTCTTCCGCTCAGATTCTCCTCGGCGCTTTTGAGAGCGGATTCAAGCGCGGCAATGCGCTCGTCCTTGGTCTTTCCCGCATCCTCAAGCGCCGTGATGCGCGACATTATCGCCTGGTAAGCCTCGGAGCTCATTCCTCCGCCGCCTCCTCCGCCACCGCCGAGTTCAAGCGCGCTGACGCGCGCCGCAAGGCTGTCTATGCGTGATGTGAGCGGTCCCAGCACATAATCCTCAACATACTGTGCAAGCCCGGAGAGCGAGACTACGGGGTCTATGGAGCTGTCGTACACCAAGGATGCATAGACCGCCACCGAAGCGGAGAATGCAAATGCAAGCGCCAAAAAAAGCGCAGCCGTTTTTTTCAGTTTGTCCGGTATTTTGTTCATTTTAAACACTCCGTTTTGTTAGGGGGGAAGCGCGACCTTCTGTCATATGTCGAGCTTTATCTGCATCTTTTCAATGTCCTTTTCCACAAGCAAGACCGGTGCTGCCGGGATCTTTATCTTTTTGTATCCCTTGGTGCTTTCAAACTTATCCGCAAAGTCGCGCCACACGCCGGAAATTTTGGCATCGGCACGCAGTGTGATAAGCTGAACTCCGATAGAGGACCGGGTCGCCTTTATCGGTATCAGAGATGTCGAAATTACCGCCGCGCGGTCATTTGAGGTGACGGTGAGAATGTCAAAGGGCTTCTCCTCCTCAAATATTCCCACTATCGGCGAGGCGGTGCTGAATGCGCCGGTGAGCTTACGGCGGTTGCCCTTGGTCTGGTATACCGACTGCGGCACGCGCAGTCCCTTGCCGTTCTCAAAAATGAATACCATGTTGCGCGCTTCGCTCCAGTCGGCGCCCACCTTCATAAAGATAGGCTTCTCGCTGGGGTCAAAGCCGAGCTTGGCGGGAATGAATTCTCCCATCGCCGACGCCTTGCAGTTGTCAAAGTCGCACGCGCGCGCACGGTAAAGCTGCCCCTTGTCGGTGAAAAAGAAGAGATCGGTGAGGTTGTCGCCCTCAGCCTCGCTCATTATCGTATCGCCTTCCTTGAGCTTGTGCTCATCGTTGCCGCGCAGAGAAAGCGCCGTGATCTTTTTGAAATATCCCTCCGAGGTGAGGAAGAAGTGCGCCGGGTAGTTTTCTATCTCCTCGACGGGAGCCGCAACGGTTATCTCGTGTTCGTGTATTATCTCCGAGCGCCGAGGCTGACCGTATTTCTTCTTTATGTCGCCAAGCTGTGACGCGATGCATTTTTTGAGCTTGAGTTCGTCGGCAAGCGTCTCTTCGATAGCCGCTATCTGCTTTTGCAGCTCGTCGATGTCCTTTATGCGGTTCAGGATATATTCACGGTTGAGGTTGCGCAACTTGATGTCGGCAATGAACTCAGCCTGCGGTACGTCGATCGAAAAGCCCGCGCAGAGGTTGGGAATAACGTCCGCATCCTTTTCGGTGCCGCGGATTATCTTGATAGCCTTGTCTATGTCAAGCAGTATCCTGCCCAGACCCATAAGGAGATGGAGCTTTTCCTTCTTCTTATCAAGGTCGTAGCGCAGTTCGCGCGAATAACATTCAATTCGGTATTTTATCCACTCTTCAAGGATCCGTCTGACGCCCATCTGCTGCGGTACCGAGCCGATGAGTATATTGAAGTTGCATTTGAAGGAATCCTCAAGTGTCGTTGCGCGGAAGAGCTTCGCCATAAGCTGGTCTGGGTCTGTGCCGCGTCTTATGTCTATGGTGAGTCGGAAGCCGGAGAGACCTATCTCGTCGCGTATGTCTGTGATCTCCTTGAACTTGCCTTCCTTTATCAGGTCCGTGACCTGCTTGATTATCTGCTCTATCGTTGTGGAGTACGGTATCTCGGATATATCTATACAGTTCGCCTGTGGGTCGTATGTGTATTTCGAGCGCACCCGCACCGAGCCGGAGCCGGTCTCAAATATCTCGCGCATTTTGTCGCGGGTGTAGATTATCTGACCGCCGCCCGCAAAGTCGGGTGCCTTTATTATGTCCATCAGCTTTTCGGTGTCGGTGCGCGGATTCCGTAGCAGCGCTATCGTTCCGTCGCAGATCTCATTGAGATTGAAGGAGCATATATTCGATGCCATACCAACGGCAATGCCCATATTTGGCGTCACGAGCACGTTCGGGAACGTTGTGGGCATGAGCGCCGGCTCCTTCATGGTGCCGTCATAGTTGTCTACCATATCAACGGCGTTCTTTTCTATGCCCGAAAAGATCTCGGCTGAAAATTTTTCAAGCCTTGCCTCGGTGTATCGCGGGGCGGAGTAGGGGCCGGAGCTGTACTGCTTGCCGAAGCCGCCCTTGGAGTCGATAAACGGGTGCAGAAGCGCTGCATGGTCGCGCGTCAGACGGACCAGCGTCTCATATATAGCATCGTTGCCGTGAGGATTGAGGCGCATCGTCTGACCGACGATGTTGGCGCACTTCTGGCGCGGACCGTTCATAAGTCCCATCTTATACATCGTGTAGAGCAGCTTGCGGTGCGCGGGCTTAAAGCCGTCAATGGCGGGGATAGCGCGCGACACGATAACGCTCATGACATACGGCATATAGTTTTTTTCTATTGTTTCGGTGATGTACTGCTGAGTGATAGGCGCTTCCGGCGCCTCGCGCACAGGATCCTGCCGGTCTGTTTTCTTTTTTCTTGCCATCGGGGATCAACCTTTCTGTGTTAAAGTCTTATAACTGTGTGCGCAGCCGCACGTATGAGCCGATTGTAGAGTGCAAGCCCCAACCCTTCGGTGTCCGGAAGGTTAGCGTATATCACATCGGCGGGAATATCGTCGGATTCGCGCAGAGCCGCAAAGATACGATGCATCTGTGTTTCAAGGTCATACCCTGCGCCTATCGTTATCACCTTGCCGCCGTGCAGAAGCGGAGCCTGCTCGTCATAGCATATTATCAGACAGTCCTCGGTCTCCTGCGCCTTTCTGAAAAACTTAAGCCTGTCCGATTCCGCGCCTCCGACGAGCTTCAGCGGCTTTGACGGAGCGTAGTGCTTGTATTTCATGCCGGGGGAAAGCGGACGCTCGTCCTCCTTCAGCATTTCGGTAACGGCGGGAGCTATATCAACCGTTTTTGCAACGCATCTCAGCGCATCGCAGGTCACAGCTCCCGGACGAAGCAGCGTCAGTGCATCGTCGCCGTCAATGCGTACTATCGTGGATTCGACTCCGAAGCGGCATTCGCCGCCGTCGATTATAAAATCCACGCGTCCGTCAAGATCGCGCGAGGCATGCTCGGCTTTTGTGGGGGAGGGACGACCGGATATATTCGCGCTCGGTGCGGCTATCGGAACTCCCGCAAGACGTATCAGTGCATTGGCAACCGGGTGCGAGGGGCACCTTACAGCCACCGAGTCAAGTCCGCCGGTAACGCGGGCGGGGATGGTGTCCTTCTTTTTCATTATCACCGTGAGCGGTCCCGGCATAAAACTGGCGGCAAGCCTGTAATACAGAGGAGTCGTAAAGCAATACGGCTCGGCATTCTTGGGGTCCGAGATATGGATTATCAACGGATTGTCGGAAGGTCTGCCTTTTGCAGCGTATATTTTGTCTGCCGATTCTTCGTTGGTCGCATCTCCGCCGAGTCCGTATACCGTCTCGGTGGGGAATATCACCAGACCGCCGCCGCGTATGGAATCTGCGGCGGGCTGAAGAACGCTCTCGTCAAAATTTTCCGGGTCAAGAGTTATGTGCGTTGTGCTTATTGTGGTTGACTGTGACATGATCCACGCCTTGTTTTCATCAGTAATTTCCGCATTTTCGGGTGTCAGCTCAGCTTTTCCGCCGTGTCGGCGGCAATAAGAGCATCCACCATACCGCCTATATCGCCGTTGAGAAACGAATCGAGCGAATACAGTGTAAGACCTATGCGGTGATCGGTCACGCGGTTTTGCGGATAGTTGTAGGTCCTTATTTTTTCACTGCGGTCGCCGCTGCCGACCTGGGTGCGCCGTGTTTCGGCTATACGGTCGTTGCGTTCGCGCAGCTTTATATCATATAGCTTTGCGCGCAGGAGCTTTAGAGCCTTGTCCTTGTTTTTGAACTGCGAGCGCTCCTCCTGGCATTCAACTACGATGCCTGTCGGCTTATGCGTCAGCCGCACGGCGGATTCGGTCTTGTTTATATGCTGTCCGCCCGCTCCGCTTGATTTACAGGATTCAAATTCGATATCCTGCGGCAATATTTCAACGTCCACCTCATCAGCCTCCGGCAGGACCGCAACGGTGACGGTGGAGGTCTGTATGCGCCCCTGCGATTCCGTGAGCGGAACGCGTTGCACACGGTGAACGCCGGATTCAAATTTGAAGCGCGAATACGCGCCGTCTCCCTCAACGGTAAATGTCAACGCCCGGTATCCGCCGAGATCGGTCTCATTGGCATCCGCCACGGATACGCGAAAGCCTGCCTTTTCGCAGTACATCGAATACATGCGGAAAAGCGTTGCGGCAAAAAGGCATGCCTCTTCACCGCCTGCGCCGGCGCGTATTTCGACCACGACATTTCTGTCGTCATTCGGATCGCGCGTGAGAAGCATGGCGGTAAGCTCGGTTTCAAGCGCGGCGAGCCGCTCGCGCAGCGGCGGAAGTTCATCCGCCGCCAGTGCGCGCATTTCCGGATCGGGAGAGGTACGGGCAAGCTCTGCCGCCTCGTCAGCCTCACGCTCAACGCCGATGTATTCACGGTATTTGGTTATCACCGGCGTGAGCGAGCGGTATTCCTTCATCGTTTCCGTATAAAGCGGTATATCGGTAAAGGTTTCCGGTTTGGAAAGCAGCTCCTCAAGCTCGTGATATCTTTGGTCCGTCTCGCGGAGCTTGCCTATTACAATGCCTGATTCGGGCATATGATCAATACTTGTTGAAAGCGGCGAAAGCGCGGTGCGCCTCGTAGAGATCGACCTTTGAGATGATCTCGTAAGGTGCGTGCATGGAGATCACCGGAACGCCGAGATCGACCACTTCGATGTTGTGCTTGGCAATGAACTTCGCGACTGTTCCGCCGCCGCCCGCATCGACCTTACCCAGCTCGCCTGCCTGCCATACGACTTCGTCGCGTTCCATGATGTTGCGGAGCCAGCCGATATATTCGGCGGGGGCATCGCTTGTGCCGCTCTTGCCGCGTGCACCGGTGTACTTTGTAAGCACTACGCCGCAGGAGAGGAGAGACGAGTTGCGCTTTTCAAATACATCTCCGAAGTTGGGGTCGAATGCCGCCGATACGTCTGCGGAGAGGCACTTGGAATTCAGTCTTACCACCGCGGATGAGGTGTTCTGAGATGCTGCTATTGCATCTATCAGGTCGAGCATAAGCTCGCACTGCATACCGGTGTTGCCTTCGCTGCCTATCTCCTCCTTGTCAGCGAGTATGCAGAGCAGGGAGTTTGCTCCGCCCATTGCCTCAAACATTGCTGTGAGAGCGGGGTAGGAGCATACTCTGTCGTCATGACCGTAGCCGCATATCATCGAGCGGTCGAGACCCGCATCTCTTGCTTTTCCGAGCGGGACTGCGCACAGCTCTGCCGAGAGGAAGTCGGCTTCGTCGATGCCGTATTTTTCATTGAGGATGCGGAGAACATTCAGCTTTATGCCGTCGGATACATCGTCGATCGGACGGCTGCCGACGAGCAGGTTCAGCTTTTCGCCGGGAATGGCGGAGCCGAGCGGCTTGCTGTCATCGCCGTGTCCGAGGTGGGGAAGAAGATCGTTTATATACAGTACGGGGTCGCTGTCATCCTCGCCAATGACTATGTTTACGACCTCACCGTTCTTTTTTGCCACAACGCCGTGAAGCGCCAAGGGAGTGGCGACCCACTGATATTTGCGTATGCCGCCGTAGTAGTGTGTCTTTAGGAAGCTCATGCCGGAGTCCTCGTAAAGCGGTACCTGCTTGAGGTCAAGACGGGGAGAGTCGATGTGCGCCGCGGAAATGCGGATGCCGTTCTTTATGTCGTCGGAGCCGATGTAGAAGAGGAAGAGGTTCTTGCCGCGGTTGTTGTAATAATACTTGCCTCCGCGTACGATATCATCGCCGAATTCATAAGGGACGAAGCCCTCCTTTTCGGCAAGCGCTATTGCAGCAGTCACGGCTTCGCGCTCGGTTTTGGCATTGTCAAGAAACTTCATGTAGCCGTGCGCATAGTCGTATGCGGCATCAACGGCTTCGCTGTCGCGGAGCTGATACACGGTTTTTTTCTGGTACGCAAGTTCCTTTGCGGAATCCGCTGCGGTTTTTTCGGTTGTTTCGTTTTCGGGTCTCATTTTTTTATCCTTTCTCATGTGTGATTCAGTTATACAGCTTGTTGTATTTTGCAACGGCGGCTTCCAGTTCCGCAACGAATTCTGCGGTCTCCGTATCCGGGATCTTTGTAAGTCTGCCGTTTTTATCTGTAAGCGTCGCGTCGCCGAGCCATGTGTCTACCTTGTCGGTACCCACGCGCATCGCGGCGAAAACGCATTTCCAGTCTGTGTATTTTTTATAAAGCTCGGATATCCGGTAGCAGCCTATCGTAAGGTTTGTCTCCGGCTCGTAAAGCAATCCGGGGTCTGTGTTCATACCTATCGCGGAGGCATATATCCGGTAGTCGTCGGCGGTGAGCTGCATAAGACCTATCCGGTCGGCGTCTCCTGTCTCGGTCCTGAGACCCGAGTCAAAGTTGCTTTCCACCTTCATGACGGCGTAGATCACATTGGCGGGGATGCCGAGGTCCGCCGAGTACTTCATCACCGAGTCGGTATACATCCGCGGGTAGCGCTCGCGTTCAACGCGGTCGCATATCCTGTCAAATAGTACACCGCAGCCGATGGAAAGCGCGGCTATTATCAGAATTGTAATTGTTCTTTTTATGGCTGTTCTCATGTGGGACCTTTCATTTTGCTTCCGCGTAAGCGGCAATGCGGTCGGCAAATTCGCCGAGCGCATATATATCCCCGTTGTTCATCATTGTGACCGAGCACCGTTCTGTGTAGTAGCTGTCGTCACGCGATGCGTTTATACGCGCCTGTAGCTGCTCCGGAGTCCTTGACGCTCCGTCGCGCTCGATAAGGCGCGCGGCGCGCGATCCGCGCGGCGCCAATATCCCGACCGTCAGGTCACACATACCGTCAAGACCCGCTTCAAACAAAAGCGGAGCATCTATCGCCACGTGAATGCCCGCGTTCGCGGCGACGGCACTGCGTGCCATGACTTCATCTGCCACATACTTATGGGTGATGCGGTTGAGATCGCCGAGAGCGGCTTTGTCCTTGAACACCGCGTCGGCAAGCGCCGAGCGGTCTATGCCACCGGCGGCATCGAGAATGCCTTCTCCGAACCGCATTGCAAGCTCCGAGGTACATTCGCCCGGCGCCGCGATCATTTCGTGATATATCCTGTCGCAGTCGAGAACGCAGAAGCCGCGTGCGGCTAACATCGAGCAGAAAAGCGATTTTCCGGCGCCGCTCGGTCCCGTAACACCAATCGTCATAGCTGACACCCCATAAAGTAAATGCATATATTTATTATACTACAAAATAAGCAAAAATGCAATACCCTGCGGGAAAACATACGCGCCTCGTGAGAAAAGACAGAAAAAACGGTTGAAAAATCCTCATTCGTGGTGTATAATAGAAAATGGTTATGTATGCGCAAGAACGATACGAAGGGGCAATAACGACATGAAATATAAATATCTTCTTTTTGATGCAGACGACACGCTGCTTGATTTCAGGCGTTCCGAAAGGGAAGCGCTGACCGATGCCATGCTGCGCTTCGGTATTCATCCGACCGAGGGGCTGATAAAGGGCTACAGCGAGATAAACGACAGCCTGTGGAAGCTGCTTGAACGCGGCGGCATCGGAAAAAATGAGCTGAGAGTGCGCAGATTTGAGCTTTTTGCGGAAAAGTACGGACTGGATGCTGATCCGCATATGCTTGCTGCCGAATATACCGACCGCCTTGCCGAAAAGTCCTTTCCGGTCAACGGAGCGGTAGAGCTTTGCGCCTCTCTTTGGGGAAAATACCGGATGTTTATCATCACAAACGGTATAAAAAACATACAGGAAAGCCGTCTCGGAGCATCGGAGCTAAAGCAATATATTGAAAAATCTTTTATATCCGAGGAGATGGGCGCCGAGAAGTCGTCGCCGCTGTTTTTCGACCGTGTTGCCTCCGCTATCGACGGATTCGACAGATCGCTCGCGCTCGTCATAGGCGATTCACTCACCTCGGATATCGCTGGCGGGATAGCTGCGGGCATCGACACCTGCTGGTTCAACCCGCGCCGTAAAGCACCGGTGGATGGGATCGTTCCGACATATGAAATACATGCACTTGACGAGCTTTATCGGGTGCTTGAGTAAGCGCGGAGGTTTGAATGGAAAATTCACTTGAACGGTATGTTTCGTTTCTCGATGCGGCGGGTATCGTGTATGAGCGTTCGGTCCCGATGTCGGCGCGCACGAGCTTCCGTATAGGCGGTCCCGCCGATCTTTGTGTGTCGCCCGAGTCTGTCGATGCGGCAGTCGAGGCGATAAAAAACGCCGATCTCTGCGGCGTGCTCACGATGATTCTCGGCAACGGGTCAAATGTTCTGTTTGATGACGCGGGCTTCCGCGGCGCAGTCATCTTTACAAAGAAGCTCCGCGATGTGGCTGTATGCGGTACGCATCTGACCGCAGGAGCCGGCGCTCCGCTCGGCTCGGTCGCTGTCGCGGCGCGCGATGCCGGGCTGACCGGTCTGGAATTCGCCTACGGTATTCCCGGCACTCTCGGCGGTGCGCTGTGCATGAACGCCGGTGCCTACGGCGGCGAGATGGCTGATGTCACCGAGAGCGTCGTTTTATATGACCGTGAACGCGGCTGTACGGTCACGCTGAGCGGTTCCGAAATGGATTTCGGATACAGAAAGAGCATCGTGGGCGATGGATCGCGCTATGTCGTGCTCGGCGCGCGTCTTGCACTTTCCGTCGGCGATAAAAATATGATATCAGAAAAAATGAACGAGCTTATGCGCCGCCGCAACGAAAAGCAGCCGCTTAATTATCCGAGCGCCGGAAGTGTGTTCAAACGCAGTGCGCCGGACGTATATGTGGGAAAAATGATCGAAGAAAGCGGTCTTAAGGGTTATTCGATAGGCGGCGCACAGGTGTCTGAAAAACATGCCGGTTTTATCATAAACCGCGGCAACGCCACATCTGCGGATGTGAATGCTCTCATCGCGTATATTCAAAATAAAATAACAGAAAAATACGGTATCGACCTTGAATGCGAGATACGCCGTATTCCGGAGCGGAAATGAGCTTTGGTGATAATGTAAAAAGTGAACTCCTCAGTGCATTGCCGCAACGCACGTGTTGCCGCCGTAGCTATCTGCACGGCTTGCTCATAAATGCAGAAAACGGTGTTGCGGGAATGGTCATGTGCCGTATAAAGGGTGAGAAAACCGCCGAGACGGTAAAAAAGCTCTTGCTCGAGCAGTATGGCAGAGCGCCCGAGACGCGCAACGAGAACTGCTACGGAAGAGCCGTATGTGTGTTTGAATTTGAGTCAAAGCGCCTCGCGGCTTTTCTTGAAGAACTGTCGGATCCCGCTCATATTTCGGATGAGATACCCGAGCTCAAGTGTCCGGAGTGCCGCGGCGCATTTGCCGCCGGAGTTATCGCGGCTGCCGCGCGCTTTTGCGATCCGCAAAAGGCAGTGCGCATGGAGATAGGGGTCAGCGATCCCGTGAGAGCTGAACGCGCAGCGTCATTCTTCGTCGCATCGTGGAGTGCTCCCGCGCTTTCCTTCCGTTCGGGTTGCGGTTCGGTGATCTTCAAGAAAAGCCAGGCTGTGCAGGATATACTTTCGGAGGCGGGAGCGCCGATGGCAGCCATGGAGCTTATACAGGGTGACCTTCTGCGTGAATTCCGCGGAAATATAAACCGCGCATCAAACTGCGAGGTGCGCAATATAGGGCGCTCGGTCAGCGCGGCGGCGATACAGCTTGAAGCGATACGACTTTTGCGTGAGTCGGGGAGCTTTGAGGCTCTGCCGGAGGATCTGCGTGAGACGGCTGAACTGCGCGAAAAAGAACCGGAGTGCTCGATCGCCGAGCTTGCGGGGAAGCATTCTCCGCCGATATCGAAGTCGGGGGCCAATCACAGACTGCGGCGCATATGCGACGCTGCCGAAAATCTGAAAAAGTAATATTTTTATATAAATCGTAAGTAGTAAAAAACGAGGAGCAGTGAGGCTATGGCGGATTTTGTTCACCTGCATTTACACAGCGAATACAGCCTGCTTGACGGTGCATGCCGCATAGCGGACATACCTAAGGCAGTTGCAGCTGCGGGGCACAGTGCCGTTGCACTGACAGATCACGGTGCAATGTACGGCGCGGTGGCGTTTTATAAGGCTTGCCGTGCGGCGGGCATCAAGCCCATAATAGGTTGCGAGGTGTATGTCGCTCCGCGTTCGAGGTTTGAAAAGCTTCCGGGACGTGAGAATGCGGCGCGTCATCTGGTGCTGTTGTGCGAAAACGAAACAGGATATAAAAATCTTATCAAACTCGTTTCCATTGGATTTACCGAGGGCTTTTACTCGCGTCCTCGTGTCGATGACGAGCTTTTGTTAAAATATCACGAGGGGTTGATCGCGCTGTCCGCGTGTCTCGCCGGCGAGATACCTTCGCGCCTTGTCAGCGGCGATCTTGACGGCGCGCGCAGAACCGCCGAAAAATATGTACGGATATTCGGCAGGGATAATTTCTTTATAGAGCTTCAGAACCACGGCATAGCCGAGCAGCGTCAGATATTGCCGTCGCTCGCGCGCATCGCGCGCGACAGCGGCATAGGAATGGTCGCAACAAACGATGTTCACTATATAAAGCGCAGTGATGCTTCGGTTCAGGCTGTCCTTATGTGTATACAGACCAACAGCACGATTGCGGACGGCAGACCGGCAGGCTTTGAGACCGATGAATTTTACTATAAGTCTACCGATGAAATGCGTGCGCTTTTCGGCTCTTATGAGGGTGCGCTTGAAAACACGGTTAAGATAGCCGAGCGCTGCAATTTTGACTTTACATTCGGTAAGACTCTGCTTCCGACCTTCGGGACGGGCGGAAGGTCTGCCGATGACGTGCTGCGTGAGAACGCGCTTTCGGGGCTGTCATCGCTTGCGGCGAGCGGCGCTCTGCCGGCGCCGGGACATTCTTTGGACGAATACCGCGAAAGACTGGAATACGAGTTGTCGGTCATAAAAAGCATGGGCTACTCGGATTATTTCCTCATAGTTGCCGATTACGTCGGATTTGCAAAGAAAAACGGCATTCCGGTGGGACCGGGACGTGGGTCGGGCGCCGGCAGTCTTACCGCGTGGCTCACCGGGATCACCGGTATCGATCCGCTGCGCTTCGGTCTGCTTTTTGAGCGATTCCTTAACCCCGAACGTGTCAGCATGCCGGATATTGATATCGATTTCTGCTACGAACGGCGCGATGAGGTGCTGAGTTACGTAAAAGAACGCTACGGTGACGACCGCGTTTCACAGATCATCACATTCGGCACCATGGCGGCACGCGCGGTGATACGCGATGTAGGGCGTGTGATGGGATTGCCGTATGCCGATGTGGATGAGGTCGCAAAGCTCGTGCCGCGCGAGAACGGCGTTACGCTTGATGCCGCGCTTGAAAACCATCAGGAATTGCGCGAAAGATACGAGTCATCACCGAAAATGCGTGAGCTCATCGACACCGCCCGCGCGCTTGAGGGCATGCCGCGCAATGTGTCTGTGCACGCCGCGGGCGTCGTTATAACAGAAGATCCGGTGGCTGACTATGTTCCGCTCTCGGTCAGCAACGGTGCGGTGATAACGCAGTACGATATGGATACCGTTGCGGCACTCGGATTGCTCAAATTTGATTTCCTGGCGCTCAGATATCTTACGATAATCGACTGCGCGGTGCGTCAGATACGCGAGCGCGAGCCGGAGTTTGATATAGAAGCCCTCGATCTTTCCGACACTGCCACCTATGAGCTGATATCCCGCGGTCAGACCCTCGGCGTGTTCCAGCTTGAGTCTCCCGGTATGTGCGCTATGCTCACGAGCCTTGAGCCGCGCACGATAGACGATATCCTTGCCGCGATAGCGCTCTTCCGTCCGGGACCTATGGATTCAATCCCCAAATACATCGCCGGCAAAAACGCGCCCGAGACGGTGAAATACCCATCGGAGCTTTTGCGCCCGGTGCTTGAAGAGACATACGGATGCATCGTTTACCAGGAGCAGGTGATGAGCATATTCCGTATAATGGCGGGATATACCCTCGGGCGTGCGGATGTCGTGCGCCGCGCCATGTCCAAAAAGAAGGCGAGCGCGCTTGAGGCGGAACGCGATGAATTTGTCCGCGGGGCGACCGGGCGCGGGATGACTCCGGATGAAGCAGAGATGTTGTTTGACGATATGGCGAGCTTTGCCGGATACGCATTCAATAAGAGCCATGCGGCTGCATATGCGGTGATATCCTTCCGCACGGCGTATCTGAAAGCACATTATCCGCGTGAATATATAGCTGCATTGCTCACGTCGGTGCTCGGAGACCAGACGAAGACGGCGCAGTATATAAACGAGGCGGGCAAGCTCGGTATAAGAGTCCTGCCGCCGGATGTCAACCGCGGATACGCAGACTTTCATGTAAGCGGAAAAGATATAACCTTTGGCTTGCTTGGGCTCAAGAACGTCGGCAGACAGTTTATAGACGCGCTCGTCTGTGAGCGCGAGCGCCGTGGACCGTTCCGCGATCTTGACGATTTCCTTACCCGGATGAACGAAAACGAGATGAACCGCAGAATGGTGGAGACCATGATAAGATCCGGCGCATTTGATTCGTTCGGAGTCTTCCGCTCCCGTATGATCGAAGCCCTGACGCCTGCCATGACAGCGCTTGCGGACAGGAGCCGCCGGAATCTTGAAGGTCAGCTCGATATGTTTTCCGCTGCCGTTGACAATAAAGCCGTGAACGGCGGGGGACTGTGCATATACCCGGATATCCCCGAATACTCGTTCCGCGAGCTGCTTGCCTATGAAAAGGAAAGCGCCGGAATGTGCTTTTCCGGGCATGTTCTTGACGGTTATTCAAAGCATATCTCGGGGCTTGGTACCGTATCTCTCGGTGAGCTTGCCGGAGATGGGGAAAACGAAGGTGCCAAGGACAGACAAGCCGTGACCGTGGCGGGGATAATAGTTTCCGTTACAAGAAAGACGACACGAGGCGGCGAGACGATGGCATTTTTCACGCTTGACGACAGCTTCGGCAAATGTGAGGTCATTGCATTCCCGAAGATGTATGATAAATACAGCGGCATAATACGCGAGGATGAAGCGGTGACCGTCCGCGGTACGCTTTCGGTCCGTGAAGGAAATGACGGGGACGAGGTGAAGATACTCCTCGGATATATCTCCCCGCTCATCCCGAATGAAAGATATCGTGAACAGAAAAATAACGCCGTGCCCGATAAACCCTCCGGCACCAGCACGGCGGCGCAGGTAAAAAAGGCTCCGTCGGTGTTGTATATCCGGGTCCCTTCGCGTGACAGCCTGATATATAAAAAATGTGCAAATCTCGTCGGTATATTTGACGGCGGACTCCGCACGGTGTTTTACTTTGCGGACGAAGCAAAATACGAAAACAATCCCATCGGCGCGGATATCGGCGGATGTCTTATTGCCGAGCTGTGCGCCGAGGCGGGAAAAGAAAACGTCGTTCTGCGCTGATATCAGGTGAGCAGATCCTCAAGCGCCGAACGCAGGGCGTCGCGGTCGGTAAAAATGATCCCGCCACTGAGCAGTTCAGCTTCTTCCGCATCGGTGAGTGCGGCATCGTATGGTGCCGACCAGAGGAGCTTGCCGCTCGCGTTGATGATCTCGAGCATTCCGGCGTCGTACTTCAAAAGGTACATGTCGGTACCGTACAGACCGGCACTTTCCGCCGAGGATGTTTCGGCATCTGCATCAGGGGCGGATGTCTCATCGCATGTAGTGCTCATGTGAGATGGCGATGAGCTGTCAATGGCGGTGATTTTGCCGTGGCTTGCAAAGGCATCCGAGCATATGACGACTGCCGCCGTTGAAAGCGCGAGAGAAATTACGGCGGCTATCGTGACCGCCGCCATGAGCTTTTTATTCATTTTTACCGTTCTCCTTTATATTTATTTCCGGTCTTTCCGCGAGCGTCGCGGGGCGAAAAAACTCTTTTTCATTATTATTGTCCCGAATTCATAATATATTCAAATAAGGGTGGTAAAATAAGTGAAACAGTCCCGTTACCTCCGCAGCCGTTGTGCGGAAGGAAATAACCTATAACAAAAATCGAAGGTCAAGGAATGCAAAAAGATATAAACTGGCATAACGAAATAAAAAAGGCGGGAAAGATCTTTCTGCGCGGCGTGGGAGTGTTCTTCCGCGGCTTTATAAACGTGCTCGTTACATTTCTGCTTATATGTGCGCTGACGGGTATCATCGTAGCGTGCGCGTTCACGATATATATAAAGAACTACGTCCAGACAGAGGTGGATATCTCGCAATATAAGCTGGATTTCAATGCGTCCACCACCACGCGCGTTTATCGTTATAACTTCACCGACCGTTCAAATCGCGTCGGCGAGGCTGTCGAACTTGAAGACGAACGCCTTTACGGCCCGAAGAACAGCATATTCATTGAATACGATAAGATACCGATGAATCTTCAGGACGCGTTCATTGCGGTCGAGGACAAGCGCTTCCGTACACATGACGGTGTGGACTGGCTACGCACGATAAAAGCGGGCGCGAACTTCTTCCTTGGATTTGACAGCTCAAGCTACGGCGGCTCAACGCTTACACAGCAGCTTATAAAAAACGTGAGCGGCGACGACTCATACAAAATACAGCGTAAGATACAGGAGATACTTTGGGCGCTCGACCTTGAAAAGAAGATGGAGAAGGAAGAGATACTTGAGCTGTATCTCAATATTATAAATCTCGGCTCCGGATGCTACGGCGTACAGGCTGCGGCAAACAAGTATTTCGATAAGGATGTGAGCGAGCTTACACTGATAGAGTGTGCCGCAATTGCTTCGATAACCAAAAACCCCGCGCGGTACAATCCGATAACACACCCGGAGGAAAACCGCGAGCGGCGTAATACCGTGCTCGATCTGATGCTTGAGCAAGGACTTATCAACAAGCGCGAGTATGACGAGGCATATGACAAAGAGCTTGTGCTGAACGTTCACGATGATACGCGTGAGATAAATGTCAACTCGTGGTATACCGATATGGCGATAGAGGATATCATAAGCGACTATGCCGAGCAATACTAGGTATCGCGCGAGATGGCGGCTCTGAAGGTCTACAACAGCGGCTGGCAGATATATCTTCTGGTCGATGAGCGTATACAGAGCATACTTGAAGAGACCTATCTTGACGATTCGAATTTCCCCGAAAATAAATCCGGTATTCCCGCTCAGTCGTCTGCGATAGTGATCGATCCCGACACGGGAGATATACTCGGTGTTGTTGGCGCCCGCGGCGAAAAAACGGGCAACCGTATACAGAGCTACGCGACCTACACCAAGCGTTCGCCGGGTTCATCTATAAAGCCGCTTGCGGTATACGCTCCGGCTATCGAACGCGGTCTGATCACGTATGCCTCCGTGTTCGACGATACTCCGTTCACCTTTACAAATGATACCGCATGGCCCAAGAACTTCGACTACTATTATCGCGGGCTTACAAACGTGAAGTATTCGGTCGAAAACTCGCTCAACACCGTTTCCCTTAAGGTACTTGAGCTTGTTGGACTTGATAATTCGTTCCGCTTCTGCCGTGATACTCTCGGGCTTGAAAATCTGATCGAGTCGAAAACGCTTGAAAGCGGAAGGACGCTTACCGACAAAGGATACGCCGCGCTTGCGCTCGGACAGCTCAACTACGGTCTTACCGTGCGTGAAATGACGGCTGCGTATTCGATATTTGCCAACCACGGCGTATACAACGAGTCGCACTCGTATCTCAAGGTGCTTGACAGCGTTGGAAATACGATATTACAGAACGATTATAAGGGAACGATAGCGCTCAGCGAGGCGACGTCGTCCATAATGACCAAGCTCCTGCAAAATGTTGTTGCCCACAGCGGATATATAAAGCTCGATTCAAAGATAGAGCTTGCCGCCAAAACCGGTTCGGCAGGTGACAACTATGACAGGTGGTTCGTAGGCTACTCGCCGTATTACATCTGCGGTGTATGGTATGGCTATGAATATCCCAAGGCTATCCCCGGTGACAACCCGTCCGGTATCGTGTGGAATACAATGATGACGGAGATACATCAGCCGATATTCGACGCGGTGGAAAACGGCACCGAGACACTGAAGACCTTTACCGTCTCGGATGATGTGATAAAGTGCACCTATTGCAAATATTCCGGCAAGCTTATGACGGACGCCTGCCGCAACGACCCGAGAGGGAACTGCGCCGAGACCGGTTACTTCCTGCGCGGAACTCAACCGACGACCGAATGCGACCGTCATGTATGGGTGCTCTTTGATTCGGTGACCGGCGGAGTGGCGTGCGATAAATGCCCGGTAGAGAACCTTGAACAGAGGGCGCTGGTGCTTGTAAATCGCAGTTTCCCGATGGAGGTCTATGTGAGCGACACGCAGTATACCTGCGTAAAATCATCTGAAGGCATAAGACCGTATTCGAACAAATATTATCCCTACTATCAATATCTTTCGGGCAACGGCAGATATTACGGAATGCATTCCGGAAGCGGACTGCCCTACAACCACGCATGCACTGAGCATGCAGACAGCGTAGCGTGGATAATCGATGAAAACCATCATCCCGGTTCCGGCATAATCCCGGAGGACACCGAGATCCCGGAGATCATCACCGAGGTTGCATGGCTGCCCGGCGGATGGGGCGAAGGGGAGTATCTCTTCGACCTCGACAGACGCTCCTTGGATCAGATGAGATTAACATTATGTTAAAAGGGTAAAATCTGCACTAATCCTATTGACAAAACTGTCGCGGTATTGTATAATTCTATCGTACTGGATCGCACCTGCGGCGTAGAACAAAATACGCCGCAGGACCGATATCAAGAAAGGCATGGTATTTCAAAATGAAAGCAAAAAAAATCATCTCGCTTGTTATGGCAGCATTGATGCTTGTCGGATGCTCCGCAATGTTTATTTCCTGCAAGGGCAGCGGCAACAACGGCGGCGAAACCGGAAATAAGATCGTGATTTCCGTTGAAGTATATTACGTCGACAACGATGGCGCCGACGCAATATTCCTTAAGGCATCCGAACTGAAGGTAGATGCCGAGTCCTCGGTAAATGATGCTCTGATAGCACTCATCAACGAGAGAAAGGGTACATACAAGGCTCTCGCGGACGGATCTGTTGATTCGATCACCTTTGAGGGCGAAACGTTGGCGCAGAAGAGCACTACCGTATCCAGCAGTGCCGAGTCCACCACATTCAAGAACACTCACTTTGAGTGGACCGTAAACGGAACCACTCCCGAAAAAGTGACCTCGCTGACCTGCAAGGTCGTAGACGGCGATAAGGTAGTTTACAGACTCCTCACCGAGGAACAGACTGTTACTCCCTGACCTATGATCAATATTGGGTGCCGCGCAAAAAACGCGGCACCAAAAAAAATGCCCCGGCGTGTGTACCGCCGGGGCAGAAGGGCTGTTGCGTTTACGCGGCGGCCCTTATCATACTATTATACCGCCGCCGAGAAGCTCGGTCTCGCTGTAAAAGACTGCAGACTGACCGGGCGCCGGTGCGCGTTCCGGTTTTTCGAATTCCACACGGTATATATCGGGTGAGTCGGTCGGAACGACCGTTGCCGCCGAACATTTGCGCGTATAGCGGGTCTTGACCGTTGCGTGGAAGGGTATGCGCGGCGGCTTGCCGGATATGAAAGTGACATTCCGCACCGTTATTTCATTGCGGTAAAGCTCCGCTTCTTCGCAAAGGATGATGCGGTTTGTCGCCGCGTCGATCCTGCCGACATAAAGCGGCTTGCCGGCTGAAATGCCCAGTCCCTTACGCTGTCCGGGTGTGTAGTTAAGTATTCCCGCGTGCCTTCCGAGAACGTTTCCGCCCGCATCGGTAAAATTGCCGGCGGGAGGAAGTTCGTGCACGATCGATGCGATAAACGTCTTGTAGTCTCCGTCCGGGATAAAGCAGATGTCCTGACTGTCATGCTTGGAGGCTGCCGATGATCCGTTCTCGGCTGCGATACGGCGCACATCGCTTTTTGTAAGTCCGGCAAGCGGGAATATAAGACGCGAAAGAGTTGACTGCCCAAGCGTGTAGAGGAAGTATGTCTGGTCCTTGGCGGTATCATGTGCCGCGCACAGGTGATATCCGTCGTCTTTGCGTATTACCGCAGCATAATGTCCCGTGGCAATGAGGTCGAATCCGTGTGCATCGGCGTATGAGATCATCTCGGGAAATTTCATCGTTCTGTTACATACAACGCACGGATTGGGCGTCCCGCCCGAGCTGTATACGTTTATAAAATCGTCGATAACGTTTTTGCGGAATTTTTCCCGCACGTCAAGCGATATGTGCGGTATACCGATCTCGGCGGCAGCTCGTGCAGCTTCTGCGGCGGCGGAGCCGCTGCCGCATGATTCAGACATTGCATCTGTCATTATAAATGTTATTCCGGTAACGCTGTATCCGGCTTTTTTCAGCAGAAGAGCCGATACGGTGCTGTCAACGCCGCCGCTCATTCCGAGCAGAACTTTTTTCATTTTTTAAAGGTCCCTTGCGCTTATTGTTTACGTATATTGCCGTACAACGTTGATTATTATACAGCATGAGCGCGTTTTTTTCAAGCCGGGAATACAATGGCGTGCAAAATTTACATTTTAGTATGGTTTTCAGCTTAACTATATTGTATAATAAAATAGATTATAGAAATACTCAGTGACCGAAAGGCTTATGCGATGAAACTTGAAACACTTTTATTCGGTGATTACAGCAAAAGACAACTGAAAAAGATCAAAGGCGCTGCCGACGCTGTTGATGCGCTGGCGGAAAAATATAAATCGATGAGTGAGGAGGAGCTCCGCTCGGTAACTCCGGACTTCAAGGCGAGGCTTGAAGCGGGGGAGACGCTTGAGGAGCTGCTTCCCGATGCGTTTGCCGCAGTGCGCGAGGCGGCTGACAGAGTTCTCGGCAAACGTCCCTTCCGCGTTCAGGTGCTGGGCGGTATACTGCTTCATCAGGGCAGGATCGCGGAAATGAAAACCGGTGAAGGAAAAACGCTTGTTGCCACAATGCCGGCATATCTCAACGCCCTTACCGGCAAAGGCGTTCACATAGTTACCGTCAATGACTATCTTGCCGTGCGTGACGCAAGCGAGATGGGACGTATTTACGAATATCTCGGACTGCGCACCGGCGTTATCACAAAGGAAATGTCGGCAGCCGAAAAGCGCCGTAACTATGCCGCCGATATAACCTACGGGACCAACAATGAGTTCGGCTTTGACTATCTTAGGGATAACCTCCAGACAAGCCTTGAGGCGCAGATGCAGCGCGGGCACAATTTTGCAATAATCGATGAGGTGGACTCCATTCTTATCGATGAGGCACGTACACCGCTTATCATTTCGGGTATGAGCGGAAAATCGACCGACATATACGAAAAATGCGATGCGGCGGTGCGCAAGCTCTCCAAAAAGGTAATAAAGGAGATCGACACCAAAGCCGAGACCGACGACGAGAATTTTGACTATATCGTGGATGAAAAGCATTCAAGCGCCGTTCTTACGCCGCGCGGAGCCAAAAAGATCGAGGAATTTTTCGGTATAGAAAATCTCAACGACCCGGAAAACGCAAGTATAGCGCACAATGTCAATCAGTCCATCCATGCTTACGGCGTCAAGAAAAGAGATATCGACTACGTCGTAAAGGACGGCGAAATTATAATCGTTGACCCGTTCACAGGCAGACTTATGCCCGGAAGACGTTATCAGGACGGTCTGCATCAGGCGCTGGAGGCAAAGGAGCATGTGAACGTCCAGTCCGAAATGAAGGTCACGGCGACTGTAACGATACAGAATTATTTCCGTATGTATCACAAGCTCTCGGGTATGACCGGTACGGCAATGACCGAGGAGGAAGAGTTCCGCGAGATATACGGGCTTGATGTTGTTGAAGTCCCCACAAACAAGCCTATGATAAGGGTGGATCACCCCGACAGGATATTTACCGATGAAGATGCTAAATTCCGCGCCGTTATCGCGCTCGTTGAAGAGTGCAGAGCGAAGAATCAGCCTGTACTTGTGGGTACTGCATCGGTCGAGAAATCCGAGCTGCTTTCGAGAATGCTCAAGGCACGTGGTGTGAAGCATAATGTCCTCAACGCAAAGAACCATGAGCGCGAGGCGGACATCATAGCCGAAGCCGGACGCGCCGGCGCAGTTACGATAGCCACAAATATGGCAGGCCGAGGGACCGACATCATGCTCGGCGGAAACCCGGAGCATATGGCAAAGCAGGAAATGACGCGTATGGGACTTCGCCCGGAACTTATAGCGCTTTCAACGGGTACCGCGCCGACCGAGGATCAGGATATCAAAAATGCACGCAATACATTCCGTATGTACTACGATAAGTACAGGGAAGAAATAAAGCCGGACCGCGAAAAGGTGCTGGCGGCGGGCGGACTTTATATCATAGGCTCGGAGCGTCACGAAAGCCGTCGTATCGACAATCAGCTTCGCGGAAGATCCGGACGTCAGGGCGACCCCGGCGAATCGACCTTTTTCATCTCACTTCAGGATGACCTTATGCGTCTGTTTGCCGATCCCGCAAGACTTCAGCGGCTTTCGGCGCTTGCCTCAAATCTTACCGATGAATCTGGCGATATGTCGCAGAACATCAGACTCTTCTCAAATGTTATCGAAAGCGCACAGAAGCGTATCGAAAGCCGCAACTTCAAGATAAGAAAGAATGTTCTTGAATATGACGATGTTCTTAACGAGCAGAGAAAGACGATATATCAGCAGCGCGACGAGATACTGCACGAGGGCGATCTTTCGGGACAGATAAAAAATATGATAGCCTCTACGATCGCGGAATCGGTCGAAAATGCCACATCCTCCGCCAACAAGAGCGATTGGAACATAGACGGACTGCGCCGGAAATATCTCGGATGGGTCTGCCATGAGGAGGACCTCAACTATACCGCGGATGAATTGGCGCACGTGACTGCCGAAGAAATGACAGAGTTGCTCCAGAAAAATGCGGCGGAGCTTTACGAAAAGCGCGAGGCGGAGGCGGGCAGCGACCGTTTCCATCGTTTTGAACGCAATACGCTACTGCATAACATCGACGAAATGTGGCTGGACCATATCGATGACATGGAAAATCTCAAGCAGAACGTAATGCTTCAGTCTTACGCTCACAAGGATCCGCTCACGGAATATAAATTTCTCGGTTCGAATATGTTCGGCGATCTTATAACCGAGATAAGAGACAAAACGGCACGTGAGATGCTTACCGAGCGCATTCCGGAAGTCATAGTCATCACCCCCGAGATGATAAAGAATATGCGTATGGGACGCAGTGCCGAGCAGAACAAAAAGCCGTCGTCGATATCTATGCCGCCCGCCGATAAGATCGACCGCAACGCCCCCTGTCCGTGCGGAAGCGGTAAAAAGTATAAGAAATGCTGCGGCGCCAAGTCGCAGGAGAACGGTAACGGTTGATGGGCTTCGGACTGTTGTTTATCGGATATCTGATCGCCTTTCCCATGACGGTAACGCTCTACGGATGGGCGCTGAGGATAGTCGGCTGTATCGTAATGGCGGTCGGTTGCCGCAGGATCAGCGAATATTTTCGCGGATTTCTCTATCCGTGCATTATTTCGGTGCTGTATGCCGTAAGCGGCATAGCCGAGGGTGTATTCTGGGCTATCGGACGTTTTGTAGGTGATGATGCTGTTCCCGCGTCGGTGAAAAGTGCCGAGGGCTGGTGTTGGTTTGCCATAGTTCTGATATTCCACCTTGTGATCAACTGGGAGCTAAGCCTTGCAGATGCCGAGGTCGGTATATCCGCTCAGCGCTCGACGGCGCTGACTGCGGCGTTCATTTCGGTGCTTTGGGCGGCGACTTATGTGCTGGGAAAAGCAAAATTGATCGCGCCGGGCTTTTACCCGATGATGCTTTTTGTACTGATGGCAATTACCGCTGTTGCAGTATACGGCAGTTACCGCCATATATGTCCGGAAGGCGAGGAAGGGAATATGTCGCGGCGCAAGACCGGCATCGGTTTTGTGGACCGTTTCTTTGAGGAGCTTGACAAACGTGAGGCACGTGCGGTCGAAACCACGCGCGCCGAGATAGAAGAGCGTAAGCGACGGCGCGAGGAGAGCCGCCAAAGCAAACGAAAAAGCAAAAAATAAATTTATTTACTGTTGATAAGAAAAACGGGAGGTGTATTGCATGGCATCCGGGAAGAAATATGGGCATATGGGGCTTGCGCTGTTGATAGCGGCGCCTGTGATCATTTTTAACCCAGATATGGCGGTAGTCGATATCCTGCCTGATTTTATTGCGTATATTATGATATCGGTCGGAATAACGCGCATGTCTTACATCTGCCCGCAAATTGAGGCGGCATTGCCGCGCTTCAAATGGGCGGCTGTGGTGTCCGGGGCAAAGTTCATTTTGATGTTCTGGGTATTCGGTATGTCAAATCAGAACGAAAGACCCATGGTAATACTGCTGTCTGCTTTTTCAATGGCAGTTATCGAGCTTATACTTACCGTTCCGGCATGGTGCGGATTGTTTGACGGTCTGCTTTATCTCGGAAGTCGAACCGGTGCTATGGTACCGTACAGCTCTAAGCGCGGAAGGGTAACTATCACCGGCTATGCAAAGGCGGTCACTGTTGTATTTTTGTTCGTCAAGCCGCTTTGTGCGGTCCTTCCCGAATTTGCCTCACTGAGTATGGGCGGGTTTGACGATACAAAGTTCAACTGGTACGAGTTTATCGGGCTTTTGCGTGAATTCGGCATCTTTTTCGGACTTGTAGCGGGTGTCTTTTGGCTTATTGTTGTTGAACGTTATTTTATCAGACTTAAAAATGACAGCGAATTTGTACCTGCACTGCGCCGTAAGTACAACGAGGAGGTCGCGGAGGGGGACATACGCTTTACCAAGAGGCGTATCGGTCTTGCTTTTGCGATGCTTGCCGCCGCATTCTTCTTTGAGATGGACATAATGCTTGAATACAACAATATAATTCCCGATGCGCTTGCTGCCGTCTGCTTTTTTGCCTTTTTCATGATACTCGGCTCCGGCATATTCCCGAAATGGAAGACAGGCGCGATCATCTCGGGAATTTACGCGGTGGTCGCCGGAATAAGCGATTGGCTGCAATATGATTTCAACAGCAAATACTTCAATGCTTCGGTATGGCAGAGCGATATTGTGCGCAAAGCATTTTTGGTGAGGTACGCGTTTATCATTGTCGCGTCTGTGCTTTTTATGGCGGTCGTCCTGATCGCCGCCAAGGCGCTGAAGCATATAGTTTATACACACGCCGGCTTTATTGCGGAAAATTCGGATGCCGCATTCCGAAAGGCGAAGCTCGCCGAGATTCGCCGCTCGCTTTACCGTTGGATACATGCCGTAGTCGTGATCGCGGCGGTATGTGCCGTCAGCTTTTGTATCGGTGATGCGATAATAACGATGAATTCCTCGATATACGACAGTCTTGGCATCATATCCGGCGCAATGCGCTCGCTTTCAGAGGTGTGGTGGATAATAAGCGCGCTTTTATGCCTTGTCAACTTTATAGTTGTGCTGAAGACGGAATCGGAGATCAGCGCCGAGATAGAAAGCAGATATATGCTTGACTGAAACGCGAATAATTACGCCCCATAACGGAAATACTTTACTTGCGGTCCCCGTGAGGACCCGATAAATTTTCCGCCGTAAGGCATGGAGCGTTATTATGCAGAATCAGAACAAAAATCAGAATCAGAACCAGAACCAGAACCAGCAGACCAAAAATCAGCAGGAACAGAATCAGCAGAACAACAGCAAAAATCAGAGCCGTAACCAGAACGGTCAGGAGCAGAACTGCCGCAACAACAAGGAAAACGACTGAATCACGCATTGATCGGCTGAGATCGACTTCATTGTACGGAGGACTGCGGCGGTATTCGCCGCAGTCCGATACCGGACATGACGAAAGGGTTATTCTACATAAATGGATAAAGAACTCATGAGCCGCTATTCGGCGGCAAAACGCAGACTTTTCGATAAGTCACTCGAAGGCCTTAATCCGCAGCAGCGCAAAGCTGTTTTTACCGTAAACGGACCGTTGCTTGTTATAGCGGGGGCGGGAAGTGGAAAAACGACAGTGCTCGTCCGCCGTATAGCTCAGATCATACGGTACGGCAACGCATATTATTCGGACAAGTGTGCCGCCGAACTTTCGGAGGCATATGTCGGCGACCTTGAATCAGCCGCCGAGCTTTCGGCAGAGGATATTTCGCCTATACTTGACGAATTTGCGGTGGATGCCGCCGCTCCGTGGAATGTTTTGGCGATCACATTCACAAATAAAGCAGCCAACGAGATCAAGGCGCGCCTTGCGGCGATGTTCAATGATCCCGATATAGCCAAGGATGTGTGGGCGGGGACCTTCCACTCTATTTGCATGCGTATAATACGCAAGCACGCGGACCGTATAGGCTATACGGGTCAGGTGACCATATATGATACCGACGACCAGAAAAAGGCGCTGTCAAAGGCGATGAAAAGCGCCAATGTCGATGACAAGCAGTTCCCGCTGAAAACGGTGGCAGGCGTTATCAGCCGCGCAAAGGAAAAGCTGCTGACTCCGGATGCCTACGCTCTTGAGAATGGCGGCGGATATCGTGAGCGCGAATTTGCAAAGGTATACAGCGTTTATCAGTCAATGCTCAAAAGCTCCAACGCAATGGATTTTGACGACATTATCATGCAAACGGTGATACTCCTGCGCGAAAATGAGGATATAAGACAGTATTACGCACACAAATTCAGATACGTTTGTGTTGATGAGTACCAGGATACCAATCTGGCACAGTTTGAGCTTTGCTCGCTGTTTGCTTCAGAGTGGCGTAATATCATGGTCGTCGGAGATGACGATCAGAGCATTTACCGCTTCCGCGGCGCTACGATCGAAAATATCCTTTCCTTCGACCGCCATTATCCGGATGCAAAAACGATAAAGCTTGAGCAGAATTACCGCTCCACCTCAAATATTCTCAACGCCGCCAATGCCGTTATTGCAAAAAACGAGTCGAGACACGCCAAAACGCTGTGGACCTCCAACGATGCCGGCGCTCTTATCTCGTACCGCACGGCGGAGGATCAGATCGCCGAGTCGCGCACAGTGGCGGATATTATCCTGAAGCATATTGCGACCGATAAATATACATACCGTGACTTTGCGGTCCTTTACCGCGTGAACGCACAGGCGAGCAGTATTGAGCGCACCTTTGCAAAAAGCGGGATCCCGTACCGTATATACGTCGGACTGCGTTTTTCGGACCGTAAAGAAATACGCGATACGGTCGCGTATTTGCAGGTCATCAATAACCATGCGGACCGCGAACGGCTTTTGCGTATAATCAATGAGCCGCGACGCAAAATAGGCGCCAAGACGCTTGAGGCGGTCGAGGATATTGCAAACGAAAAAGGCATATCGATGTTTGAAGTTATGGAGCACGCCTCATCCTATACGGCACTGCTCCGCGCCGCATCGATGCTGGAAGCTTTTGCGTCAACGATCAATGAGCTGACCGATATTCTTGCTTCCGGCTGCCCGCTTGACGCGTTCGTGCGTCAGGTGCTTGATAAGACCGGATATATGCAGATGCTTATCGATGCGGGCAAGGAGGAATCCGACCGTGTAGACAACGTGAACGAGTTCATATCCGGTATCATTGAATACATGAAATCGACCGAAGAGCCGACCCTTACCGGGTTCCTTGAGGAAAATGCGCTTGTAGCTGATGTGGACAGGTTTGACGAGAGCGCTGATGCGGTCGTGCTCATGACGATACACTCCGCCAAGGGACTTGAATTTCCGATAGTGCTTATACCCGGTATGGAGGAGGGAATATTCCCGTCGTCCCAGGCGATAATGGATCCCGATGAGCTTGAGGAGGAGCGCAGGCTTGCTTATGTTGCCATAACGCGCGCAAAGAAAGAGCTTTACATACTGCGCGCCAAAACGCGCACCATGTACGGCAGAACGCAGTTCAACGCACCGTCGCGCTTTATCGAGGATATTCCCGCAGAGTATATCAACGAAGAGGAAGAATACGAAAAGAACAACGCCCCGGACGGGTGTGTGCCGTTCAGAGCGTCGTTTGACGAAGAGGGCAATGTGACTTATTCATCACGTCAGATGCGTGCGCCCTCGGCGCGTCCGCGCGCATCGGCGATGTCGCGGGATAAGCTCACGGTCAATCAGACTGCCGCCCCAAAGCGTACATCCGGAGAGATCTTTGAGCCGGGTACCAGAGTATTGCATCCGGTATTTGGCGAGGGAGAGATCATATCCGCAAAGGTCATGGGAGCCGACAGGCTTTACGAGGTAGTTTTTGACCGCGTGGGAACCAAAAAGCTTATGGGAAGCTACGCCAAGCTGAGAAAAGTATAATAAAAATGGGCGTTGAAAAACTCAAATTGAGTTTTTCAACGCCCATGTCATTTTTGGACATGCTGTTGGAAGCGGCGCCTTTATTTCAACCGTTTATCCGAACGGCGGGACAAAAATGTGCCGAGACTCTGGAATATCTGCACCATTACGATCAGCAGTACTACCGTCAGAATTATCACGGGGTAATTATAGCGGTTGTAGCCTATCATTATGGCTATATTGCCGAGTCCGCCGCCGCCTATCGCGCCGCTCATTGCGGTGTAACCGAGAATGGTCGTTATGGCGATAGCGGCATTTGATATGAGGGAGGGAACACTTTCCGGTATCATTACCTTGGTTATGATCTGGAACGGCGTCGCGCCCATGCTGAGCGCGGCTTCTATAATGTTGGGATTGACCTCTCGCAGGCTTCCCTCCACAAGGCGCGCTACGAACGGGAATGCCGCTATCACCAGCGGGACGATCGATGCGGCGGAGCCTATCGTGGTACCGACGATGAGTCGTGTCAGCGGAAAGACAACAACGATGAGGATGATGAACGGGACCGAGCGGAGAAGGTTTACGATCATATTTATCGTTTTCATCAACCAACGCGGCAGCGGGAGGATACCGCCCTTATCGCCGCAAACAAGTATAACGCCGAGCGGCAGACCCAAAATAAATGCAAAGACTGTTGCGATCACTGTTACATAGAAGGTTTCCCAGATGGCAAACGGAATATCGCTTTTGAGAAGCTCAAACGCATAGCGGAGCTTTTCCGCCGTAAACATATTTGACATGTTCAGACCTCCTCAACGGTTACATTTTCAATAGCGCCGAGATATTCCTTGACCGCGGCTGTCTTTTCCGCCCCACCGGGGACGCCGAGAAGCATTGAGCCGTAGGTTTTATCGTCTATCGTGCGCGTAGCGGCGGAAACAATGTTTACAAGAACATTCTTTTCCTGTGCCATTTTTGCTATCCATGGTGTGCTGGCGGCTTTGGCGCCGTTGAAAATAATGCGCAGCCGTGTTTCGTGTGCGGGATTGGAAATGCTTTCATCAGCCCCGTTGGGGAAAACAAGTCTTCGCGCAGCCGCTGATTTGGGGCTGGCAAATACAGTGCCCACGGCGCCGTCCTCAACTATCTCGCCGTTATCCAGTATAGCGACATGAGAGCATATCTCTTCAACAACGCTCATCTGGTGGGTGATAACGATAACGGTTATGCCGAGCCTGCGGTTTATTTCACGTATCAGACCGAGTATCGAGTGTGTGGTATTGGGATCGAGCGCGCTTGTCGCCTCATCGCACAGAAGTACCTTGGGGTCGGTAGCAAGCGCGCGCGCTATCGCTACGCGCTGCTGCTGACCGCCCGAGAGCTGTGCGGGGTACGCCTTTGCTTTGTCGGGCAGACCGACCAGCTCCAATAGCTCTGCGGCTCTTTTTTCGGCTTTCTGCTTCGGTATACCCGCAAGCTCCATCGGGAAGCAGATGTTTTTCAGGCAATTCTTCTGCATAAGCAGATTGAAGCCCTGAAATATCATGGTTATGTTCCGCCGTGCATTCCGGAGCTGTGCCGGTGAAAGCGACGTCATGCTTACGCCGTCGATCAGAACATCGCCTGACGTCGGGCGTTCGAGCATGTTTATGCATCGCACAAGCGTGCTTTTTCCCGCGCCGCTCATGCCGATTATCCCGTATATGTCACCGTCACCGACGGTCAGATTTATATTGTTCAGAGCGGTGACCTTACCGCCCGCTCCGTCAAATGTCTTGCACAGATTTTTTATCTCTATCATTATCAGCCGCCGCTTTTTCGGATATTACTTCTTTATTTCGTCAAGCGACTTGTGACTGGTGGAGTAAACGCCCATAGGTTCAACATGGATGGCAGACACGGAAACGATGTGAGTGCCGTTTTCCTTATTGAAATCGTCGAGGTAAGGGGTGTGCTGGAAGTAGTTGGCGTCGCATTCGCCGTTTTCAACGACATTATTGGGGACGATATAATCGGAGAATACCTTTATCTCAAGCGTGATCTGCTTTGCGGCAAGGAGGCTTTTGGCTTTCTCAAGGATCTCGGCATGAGGTGTGGAGGAAGCGGCAACGGTGATCTTGGTGCCTGCAAGGGCAGCGTAGTCGATCGAGGCATCATAGCCGTCGGTGGGGGTGTCTACGGTGCTTATAACTGCGCCGTTGTACTGCTTGGCGATAAACTCTTTTACCTGATTGCTTTCAAGAGCCGCCTTAAGAGCCTTGATAGCGGGAGTGTTTTCGTTTCCTTCCTTCACGGCAAGAATGTTGGCGTAAGCGGAGTAAGAGCCTTCGATAGCCACGGAATCTTTGGTGGGATTGAGCGAAGCGGAGATCGCGTAGTTGGAGTTGATAACGGCAAAGTCAACATCCTTGAGGACGTTGGGAAGAGAAGCAGCTTCTATTTCTCTGAATTTGATGTTGTAGGGGTTTTCAACGATATCTCTTACGGTGGCGGTTATGCCGGCGCCTTCTTTGAGCTTGATAAGTCCGTTGGCTTCAAGCAGGAGAAGCGCGCGCGCTTCGTTGGTGGAATCGTTGGGTACGGCAATTTCTATGCCCTTATTGCCGCCGCATGAAGCGAGAGAGGCAATGGCGAGAATTGCGAGGATAGAGGCGAGGAGAAGTGAGGTAAATCTTTTCATGATTGTTGACTCCTTTTTGAAGGTTAATAAATATAATTAAAAGGGGAGCGCCGATGGCGTTCCCCTTTTTTGACATCTTGGATTTTTGGATCCTTATATCATACCCCGGAAGGCTGCACATCGGAAATATTGGCGCGACAAAGCATGCACATGGAGCACATGCACATCGACATCATCATATCCATTGCAACGCATGCGAGCTTCTTCATGGCGCCTCTCCTTTTTTCCGACATTTAAATTCGATGGGTGTATTTTATCACACACAACCTGTCTTGTCAATAGGTTTTTCGTCTTTTTTGCACTGTGATTTGTTTTTTGTTGAAAATATGCAATATGACATTGCATATGATGCAAAAAACGTGCGGTTTGATCATATGATATTAAGCCCGCGGTAACTGTGATGCCGGATTTTTCATACTATGTAACAGCGGTGCTCTTGGGTGCTCCGCAAAAAACATATTCAGGGTTGTCAGTCATGAACTATAAGATCAAAGCCGCGTTGCTTGGCGGGGATATGCGTCAGTCCGCCGCGGCGCGTTTTTTATCGGAAAGCGGTCTTGAGTGCGCGGTCTGGGGGATGGACCCGGGCGCTGACATAGGCGGATGCGTGAGGTGTGACGATTGGCGTTCGGCGGTCAACGGTGCGGCGGTCGTAGTACTCCCGCTGCCGGCATCATATGACGGCGTACGTGTTAATTGCCCTATGTCGCCGGAATCAAGATTGAGACTTTCCACACTTCTTGACGCTGTAAACGTCCCGGTGCTCGGCGGCAGGCTGCCGGATTTTCTTGTAAGGTCGGCGGAAGAAAAGGAATTGAAAATATATGACTATTACGATTCCGAAGAACTGAAAATAAAAAATGCTCTGCCTACGGCGGAGGGTGCTGTCAGTATTGCGATGCGTGAAATGGAACGCACGGTGAACGGCTGCCATGCGGCTGTCATCGGATATGGCAGGGTCGGCGGCACGACCGCAGGACTTTTACATTCGATGGGTGCGGATGTGACCGTTGCGGCACGCCGCAAAAGCGATCTTGCGCGTGCGGGAATATGCGGTATGAGGCAGCTTCATATCGATCCCGGAAAAACGATGTGCGGCATGGCAAGCCTTGCGCATGGGTATGACCTGATCATAAATACGGTCCCGGCGCGCCTCCTTTCGGGTGAGATACTTCACCGTATGAGTCCCGAAACGGTAATAATAGACCTTGCGTCGGTCCCCGGTGGGGTCGATCTTGATACTGCCGGAAAGCTGGGCTTGAATGTAACATGGGCGCTGTCGCTGCCCGGAAAATATGCTCCGATCACAGCCGGGATAATGATCGGTGAAACGGTGCTCTCATATCTTGAGGGCGAGGGGGGTATTGGAGAATGAAGATCGGTTACGCAATATGCGGCTCCTTTTGTACCATATCAAGGTCGCTTGATACCTTGGCTAAGCTTAGGGAGGAACGCCCCGGAGATGAGTTCGTTCCTATAATCAGCAATAACGCCGCTTCGTTTGATACGCGTTTCGGAAGAGCCGCCGACACGGTAAGCCGTGCTGCCGGCATATGCGGACGCGATGCGATACTTTCGGTCGTAGATGCCGAGCCGCTCGGACCGCGTGAGCCGCTCGATATGATGATAATTTGTCCGTGTACCGGCAATACGCTTGCCAAGCTCGCGCTCGGAATAACCGACACATCTGTCACAATGGCGGCAAAGGCGCATCTGAGATGCGACCGCCCGCTGGTGATAGCGCTTGCGACCAACGATGCGATGTCTGCGAATTTCAAAAATATTGCGGCGCTTATTGCCCGCAAGTGTGTATATTTCGTTCCCATGAAGCAGGATGATCCGGTCGGCAAGCCGCATTCGCTCGTTGCGGACTTTGCGCTTCTGCCGGAGACCCTGCACGATGCCGAGCGCGGCAGGCAGACACGGAAGGTCTTTATATAAAACTTCTTGCTATGCATTACGTAGTTACCGCAATGTAATAATTACGCATTGATTTTGATGAAGGAATGTGATATAATTTTAAGTAAAATCAATGCAAAAGAGAAGGGAGCGCCGCATGGGGATATCCGGAAGATTTAAGGTCGGGGACGCCATCATCATTGCGGCGGTCCTTGTCGCGGCGGCAATTGCGGCATTGATCCCTTTTATACCGCGGGAGACCGGCAGGACGGTTGAGGTGCGCACGGCGGACGGGCGGGCAGAATACAGTCTCGACGCCACGGGGGAATACCGGATAAGCTCCGCGGGCTACAATCTCATCCTCAAAATAGAGAACGGGAATGCAAGCATTTCGTCGTCGGATTGCAAGTGCGGGATATGCACCGCACATGCACCGATCTCACATGCCGGGGAGAGCATAGTGTGCCTTCCGGCGGGCGTGACAGTGCGTGTCAGCGGGAAAGGCGGAGCCGATGGCGAAGCGGGATGAGCGGTCACGCGCGATACACAGGCTGTGCTTTGATGCCGCCGCACTGTGCATGGCGTTGGCGCTTTCATACATAGAGGCGGTACTGCCTCTCGGCGCGTGGATCCCGCTCCCGGGGATCAAGCCGGGGCTTGCGAATATCGTCATAACGCTTGTGTTTTTTACGATTTCGGCGTCGGATGCGGCGGCGGTATCATTTTGCCGTGTACTCGTATCCGGCATGCTTTTCGGAAGCCCTGTTTCCGCTGTCATATCGCTCGGCGGAGCTGCGGCGGCGTTTATCATGCTTTGCATTATAAGCCGCGTGCGTGTGATGCATAAGCGCATCACCTTCATCGGCGTTTCGGTGCTTTGTGCCGCCGCGCATTCTGGCGGGCAGCTTTCGGCGGTTGCGGCAGTAACGGTGTCTGCCGGGGCGTTCTCGTATCTCCCGGTGATGCTTGCCGCGGCGTGCGTTTTCGGTACGGTCAACGGTGCTTTGCTCAATGTCATGATATCTCCGGTCGGGCGGATACTTAAAAATACGGGAACGGTAAATGAAAAAGACAGCATATCTTAAAGCGATCACGATAATTATTGCAACGTTTTTGCTTCTTGCGTCATGCGGCGGTGCCGAAGCGCGCTATGTCAGCGATTCTTTTTTTGCAATGGACACATTGATAGAAGTGAAGCTGGCGAAGGGGACAGCGGACAGCGCAAATATTTTTGCGGAGTGTCGCAGGATCACCGCAGAGCTGGACGCTATGCTATCGGCTGAGAACGGTGCATCTGAGATAGCACGGTTCAATATGTCGGGCGAGGGATGCAATGTGAGCCGCGAGGTCGGTGAAGTATTTCTTGCGGCGCGCAGCGTGTGGCTTGCCAGCGGCGGCGCATTTGATCCTACCACATACCCGGCGACGCTGTTGTGGCGTGCGGGAAGTGCAGCGGGGACGCTCCCGTCCGACGATGAAATATCGGGTGCGGCAGCCAAAAAGGGCATGGAGCTTATCGATTACGATGAAGCGAGCGGATTTCTGGCAAAAAGTCAGCCGTGGGTCATGCTGGACCTCGGCGGTGTCGGCAAGGGCTATGCCGAGGAAAAGGTGATAGAATATCTCGGAGCGACCGATGCCGCATACGGAGTGCTGTCGTTTGGCGGCAACATATCTGTTTTCGGGAGCCACCCGCGCGGGGATTTTCGCATAGCTCTGCGCGATCCTTCGGGAAACGGATATGCGGGCGACATTTCGGTCACATCGGGTTATGTGTCGGTGTCCGGAGGCTATGAGCGTTATTATGAAATAGACGGCAGGAAATACTGCCATATTATCGATCCCGCAAGCGGTATCCCTGTTGATGGAGCAATAGAGAGCGCGGCTGTGATCTCCGCGAACGGCGCGGCGGCGGATGCGCTTTCCACTGCTTTGTTCGTGAGCGGATCGGTGGACGCGATGCTTGAGCTTTACAGCTCGCAAAAAGGGACCGCGCTTGAATTTGAAGCGATCCTTATATACGAAAATGAAATATACATCACTCCGGGGCTTGAGGGCTTTTTCACGCTTTCGTGCGGAAGAACACTGAAAACCGCGGGTGGTGAAGCGAATAAGCCTGAAAACAAATAAAAGCATACTTGCAGGTAATGTGGTTTTCAAACCCGTTTGTGCCGTTCAAATCAAACGCAATGATTTGAATTTTCTATGCATGCCAAGGGAAAGAGCACAGATGTTAAGAAAGGAATGGCTATAAAAGTGAACAGCAACGTTGAAAAAACAGAAAAAATGCGTGACAGGAGACTCTCGCCCGAGGAGGCTTCCGCGGCACGGAAATATGCGGCTTTGATACGCGAATACAACCGCGGCGCGGGAAGAAAGGTGTATGTTCAGACATTCGGATGCCAGCAGAACGAGGCTGACAGCGAATTGCTCGCCGGAATATCCGCAGATATGGGCTACGAACCGACATCGGATCCGGATGAGGCGGACCTTATACTTGTTAACACCTGTGCCGTTCGCGAGCATGCCGAAAAGAAGGCGCTTTCGTCGATAGGACAGCTAAAGCACCAAAAGCGCCGCCGTCCGGATATGATAATAGGCGTGTGCGGATGCATGGTGTCGCAGATAAGCCGCGCCGATCAGCTGAAAAACAGCTATCCTTACGTTGACTTTACATTTGGCACATCGTCGCTGTATATGCTTCCCGAGCTTGTGTGGAAGCGGCTGTCGGGCGGACCGCGGCGCTTTCTCATGCCGGACGATGAACCGGCAGTTGCGGAGGGACTTCCTGTGCGCCGCGAATCGTCATACCGCGCATGGGTCAGCATAATGTACGGCTGCAACAATTTTTGCTCGTATTGTATAGTTCCTTATGTCCGCGGACGCGAGCGCAGCCGCAGACCGGAAAATATAGTGGAGGAGGTGCGCGGACTTGTTGCCGACGGTGTGAAGGATATCACACTGCTTGGACAGAATGTGAACTCCTATGGCAAGGGTTGTTCGTTTGACTGCGATTTTGCCGACCTCATAATGAGACTTGCGGATATCGACGGCGACTGGAAGCTACACTTTATGACGAGCCATCCCAAGGACGCATCGCACAAGCTGATAGACGCAATGGCGGCAAACCCGCACGTTGCACGTCAGCTGCATTTGCCGCTTCAGTCGGGCAGCGACCGCGTGCTCGCGGCAATGAACCGTCATTACGATACCGCGCGTTATCTTGAAACCGTTGATTATGCGCGCGAAAAAATGCCGGATATCGTACTCAGCTCGGATATCATCGTGGGATTTCCCGGCGAGACGGATGAAGAATTCGAGGCAACGCTTGATATCCTGCGCCGTGTAAGATATGATATGGTGTATTCCTTCATCTATTCGCCGCGCAGCGGCACACCGGCTGCCGCAATGACTGATCAGGTCCCGGACGAGGTCAAAGGGAAGCGCATGGACGCATTGCTGGCGCTCCAGACCGAGATATCCGGCGAGATAAACCGTAAATACATAGGCAAAAATATGCGCGTGCTGTGCGATGGAAAAAGCAAGACGGACCCGAACGTTACATCAGCGCGCACCGAAGGCGGCAAGATCGTTCTTTTTGACGGCGGGAACATCACCGGTGAGTATGTAAATGTAAAAATAACGGACTCGCGTCCGTTCGCTCTGATAGGAGAGAAAATATAAGGGCAGACCGAAGGGTCAATGACGACGGCGGCGCC